>Ga0310121_10000108_pt1 | contig 80995 bp, 64 predicted proteins | sample CB27_Tmax_986_MG_FD_203504 | JGI IMG/M metagenome (GOLD analysis project Ga0310121, IMG submission 203504) | Marine microbial communities from Western Arctic Ocean, Canada - CB27_Tmax_986 | ecosystem: Environmental > Aquatic > Marine > Oceanic | place: Canada: Western Arctic Ocean | collected... | reverse complement strand
CCGGATGTGCTGAACGGGCTGCGCGACAGCAACTGGGATCTGTCGGCCGAGGTACAGCAGGAGATCATGGACGGCCTGTCGGTGACCGTCGGTTACTACTGGAACACCGCTGGGTATAACTCGGAAACCAACAGCAAGTTGCGCAGCATCGACAACAAGCTGGTGGGTGCGAACGACTTCGATGAGTACTGCGTCACGATACCGACCGATAACCGCCTCCCGAACAGCGGCGATGAGATGTGTGGCCTTTATGACATCAAGCCTGCGAAGTACGGTCAGGTCGAGACCATTTACACCAAGACGTCACTCTTCGGGGAGTCCATCTACCGCAACCACTTCTTCAACGCCACCATTGATGGACGGCTGCAAAACGGTATCTCGGTCGGTGGCGGGTTCGACACCGGAACGAGTATCCAGGACAAGTGTTTCGTGGTCGACTCGCCACAGGAGCTGCTGCACTGCAAGACGGCCGAGCCCTTCAGCTCACAGACACAGTTCAAACTGTTCGGGTCGATCCCACTGCCGGCTGACTTCCTGGTGGGCTTCGCCTATCAGAACCTGTCGGGGCCGAACTACGCAGCGAACCGGTACTACCCCACCAGCGACCTCAGGTTCAACAACGGCCGAACCAGTCTGGCCAGCGGCGGCGGCGGAGTCGTGGTGCCGATGGTAGGAGCGGATGAACTGTACGGTGGGCGGATTAGCCGACTCGATATCCGTGCAAGCAAGGTCATCAACTACGGCCGGCTCCGGCTTCAGATCAACTTCGACGCCTACAACCTGATGAACACCAGCGACATTCGGTCCATCACTGGCTCCTACGGTTCGCGCTGGGGATACCCGAACACGATCATCGACCCGCGGTTGCTCCAGTTCGGCGGGCAGATCGACTTCTAGTCCGGAAGCGTATCGTCCAACCTATCCGCCACGGTGGGTCCCCTTTTGGGGGGACCTACCCTGGCGGTTTTTTGTTGGGGAACTGTGTAATCCGGTCGTGGCGCGTTTGATGATCCGCCAACAACAGGTCCATTCATGCCTTCAATCTAAGGTGACTCATTCCCACTCAAAGATACCGTGCCACAGGAGAAACACCCTATAATTACGATAAGAAATTACACGGTACGACACTAGTTCATAAGGGTCGTCCGCAACTTCTTATGCCGAAGGTCGCAGGCCCGAGTCCTGGCGCTCGTATGATTTTTCCACGACTTACAGGAGCCGTCGCTCGGGCGTCCTCTGTCCAGCTGGGGCTACCGCTCGGTGCCAATCGTGGACCCGACGCCACTCTATGGCGACTGAATCAGCCGGTTGGATTTGCGGATGAGCAAGGTCATCAACTACGGCCGGCTTCGGTTTCAGACCAACTTCGACGCCTACAACATTGCAAATATTAGTGATGTTCGGTCGATCAACAGCGCCTATGGACCACGATGGGGATATACGAACTCCATCATAGACGCACGGCTGCTCCAGATCGGTGGTTAGATCGACTTCTAGAACAACTTCAGTATCCTGGGTGGGACCTTCGGGTCCCGCCCAACCCTATTCTCGTAGCACAAATTAACCAGCGCCTGAATTTGTATCAACGGTAGTAAGGCGGTCAGCGCTACCGACGAGTCGAAGGTAAAGGCTGTGTTTGGCATGGGTTCTCAAGGTTGCCGGTCCCGTCTAAACTAATGGGACCAAGGTCGATCTAACATAGAAGAAACACTGGTAGCCGTGCTAGCATGGCGTTCGGTCACCCCCTTATTTATGCGAACGGGAATCTTTTGCGCGACCGTCTATCTTGTGGTGTCGGTCGCGTGCACTGTGGATCCACCGCCCCAAATAGAACAGGATGCAACCGAGGGTGAAGGAACGCCCCCGACCGTGTCGGTCAATGACGAAGGCGACTGGTTCGTCGACCGTGCTGCCGATGTTGGTCTGACGTTCGTCCACTTTAACGGGGCGTCTGGTGACTTCCTGTATCCGGAGATCCTTCCGCCCGGCGTTGGCCTGTTTGACTATGACAACGACGGCGATCTTGATGCATTCATCGTGCAAGGGCACATGCTTGGCGAAGGGAAGACGATTGCTGACGCGCTAATGAAGCGCGGTGCTGAAACCCCAGTGACGGGACGTCTTTATCGCAATGACCTGAAGGAAAACGCCGCGTCATTGCGGTTTGTCGATGTCACCGAGTCGAGCGGCCTTGTTGCGGACGGATATGGTTTGGGCGTTGCGACCGGCGATATCGATAACGATGGATGGATTGACCTGTTTGTGATGAATTTTGGTCCTGATCAACTTTTTCACAACAACGGCGATGGAACGTTCACCGACATCTGGTCTCGTACAGGCATCGACGAGCGGAATCTATTTGGGGTTTCGGCTTCGTTCGTCGACTATGACCGAGATGGGTGGCTCGATCTGTATGTCGGTAACAACGTTGATTACGACCTTGACAATGATACGGAATGCCCCAATCCAGCGGGCAATCGTGATTATTGTTCTCCACAGGTTTATGGTGGACTGCCAGACCGACTCTATCGCAATCGAGGCGACGGAACGTTCGACGACGTGAGCGCCACTGCGCTTCTGCATGACGTTGACCCTGGGATTTCACGGTCGACGAGTGGACAGTTCGGACCAGCCCTTGGAGTCGTGGCTGCGGACTACGATGGTGATAAGTGGCCCGACATCTATGTTGCTAACGACGGGTCTGAGAATATTCTTTGGGTAAACCAGAAGGACGGCACGTTTGGGAATGCAGCCTTGCTCTCCGGCGCGGCCCTGAGCGCACTGGGCACGCCGGAGGCAAGCATGGGAGTCACCGCAGGAGACTTTGACAATGACGGTGATGAAGATCTGTTTATGACCCATCTGATGACGGAGGGGAATAATCTCTATGTGAACGACGGGTCAGGGGTCTTCCAAGACGGAAGTGCACCATCCGGGCTTGGGTCAGCGAGTCTCTCGTATACCGGATGGGGGACGGAGTTGTTCGATTTTGATAACGACGGATGGCTGGACGTCCTGGCTGTTAACGGAGCGGTCATTGCGGGCGAAGGACGGGCAGACAATCCCTTTCCTTACGACCAGCGAAAGAGATTATTTCAAAATTTAGGAACTGGCCGTTTCGAGGACGTGAGTGACCGAGCCGGAGCTGTGTTTACGCTCTCTGAGGTCGGTCGGGGAGCAGCTTTTGGTGATGTCGACAATGATGGCGATGTGGATGTGTTGGTTGGCAACAACACGGGTCCAATCCGACTGCTCATTAATACCGTAGGGAACCGCCATCATTGGCTAGGGTTAAGACTCGTTGCAGCCGTTGGAGATGCAGAACCTGTCCAGAGGCGGGACATGGTGGGCGCTCGGGTCGCGGTTGTACGAAGTGGAGACCTGACACAGTGGCGCCGCGTCCACACCGATGGGAGTTACGCTTCGGCTAGTGACCCGCGCGTAATTGTCGGATTGGGCGAGTCGACAGAGCCACCTCAGGTCAGAGTGGTCTGGCCGAGTGGACATAGCGAAGTGTGGAGCGGCTTGGCAATTGATCGATATACCACCTTGACGCAAGGACAGGGCGATGCCCAATAGGACACTGGTTCAGTGTATTACCGGGTGTTGGAGTTGCCGTTAGCGTCCCGCAGCTGCTGATCGTTCGAGGAACGGATCGAATTCAACAGGATCGGCGCTTCTCCAAGGTCGCCCACTCTCGTAGCGCGTCAGTTTTTCCTGCATACGGGCTATCAGATCGCCTCGCTGACCTTGCGTGGCCATCGTGAGTGCCTGTCGTTGAATTGCGGTAGCTTCCGTGAATTGGCCTAGCTCTGCGAGAGTCATCGCCAATGTTTCACCACCGTCAACCCGTTGAAGCTCAGCAGGTAGTGTCTGAAGCAGCGAGAGCGCTTCCTGGCCGTCCCGCACAGAGGACTCCGGTGAGCCACTCAAGAGGCGCGCCAGCGCGTGTGCGAAGAACGGTGTTCCCGGGTACTCTGCCATGCCGCTCATCAGGCGATCGCGGGCTTCCGTATATCGCCCTAATTGGACCAATGTGACCGCCGCACCGAACGGTGCTTCTTCGAACTGCGGGTCACCTCGTATCGCCCGTTCGGTGACTTGATCGTAATGGAAGAGTGATTCCTCAAGGCGTCCGCTTCGCCGTAGGAGTGCGGCAAGACCAAGTCTGGCTTCAACGTAACTAGGTTCATGCTGGACCGCTGTTTCGAAATGTTGAATAGCTTCCTGTCTGAGGCCGGCGCCTTCGAGAAGGACCGCAAGGCTGTAATGCGCTAGGACGAAGTCAGGAGTCGTTTGTATTACTTGCTCCCACTGTGCGGCGGCACTACCGGGGTCTCCTGACTGAAATAGTGCCGTGCCGAGGCGATGCCGCATGGTCGGGTCGTTTGGCTCGAGTGCGAGCCCCTTCCGGAAGTGGGACGCTGCTACGTCCCATTGGCGGTCGCTGAGCGCGCGGTTTCCTCGACTTTCGTACGCTCCTGGGCTCTCGAGTAGATCGCCCAGCTCTTCCATCAGTGGATCCGACGGGAGGACTCTCGAGTCAACCCGTTGTCGTAAATGTTCCTCGGCTTTGTCCTGTTGACCAAGTCCTCGGTAGGCGAGCGCGAGCGGATAGTGAACGCCCACGGCTGTCTGGTTACTGAATCTTAGTCCTTCTTCCAGATGCCTCACTGCTCCTTCGTAATCGTTCTGCGCTAGCGCTGCCCGCCCGAGGCCGACGTTCGCGACTATCGAGTTCGGCTGAAGCGTGAGTTGTCTCCTGAATAACACTTCCGCGGCGTCGGGCTGGCCTTGCAAGAGGTGCACGTCTCCCAAGGAGATCATTGTTACCGCGTCATCTGGTTTGAGTTTCAGAACTTCTTCGAAGGCGGCCACTGACTTTTCAAGTGCTCCCTGTGTTGTGTAGAGGTGGCCGAGATAGTAGGGCCACCGGGTATCGTTTGGGAGTTGGGTCTGGGCTTGGATAAAATAGGGTTCGGCAGAATCAAGCAGTGCAGCAGCCATCAGTAGCTTGCCCATTTCTCCATACGCTTCGCCGTTGGCAGCAGGAGTGCTTTCGGCTGTTTCAACGGTTGCAAGAATTGACGCGTGCTGGGCTCGTATCTGGGCGCTCACAAAGGCGTCGGTATCTGAAAGGTCAGGTAGCGGGGTAGATAGAGGAGCAGTGGGCGTCACTGATGGAGTAGATTGCTCGGAGCGAGAAGGGGGCACGCTGTCATCCGATGACGTACACCCACCGGTCACAATGCCGCCGACCACTGTGACCACGATGAGATTTGTCAGCGGAGACGTTATGTTCATAGTCATTACTCGCTGCACTGAGATGGTATTGCGGCGGTAGGGTGTTGTAAAGCAAGCGTCGGAAATTAGTTGAGCGGATTGAACCCTCTTTTGGTAGTATCAGATTTTCTCTTCGATTACACGGTTATGCATCCTGGAATCCGTCGCACGAGAGTTTTCATCGCTTGTGGCGCGCTTGCTATCATTCTTGAGGCAGGGTGTGGGACGGAGCAGTCGTCGAATGGGAATCGAACGATAGAGGAGAGTCAATTCTCGCCTGATCCAGCCGTCACTGACGTCAACGATGACGACTCGGAGTGGTTTACTGAAAGAGCCGTCGAGAGTGGACTCGATTTTACCCACTTTAACGGTGCTTGGGGGCAGGTCTATTTTCCTGAGATCATGACGGGTGGTGTAGGGCTGTTCGACTACGACAACGACGGTGACCTTGACGCATATTTGGTGCAGGGCCAAATGCTGGGCGAATTTTCAGGGACCAGCGAGGCGCTGTTCCCACCTCCCGGGCCACTACCGCTTAAGGGCAGCCTGTATCGAAACGATCTGTCTGTTCAACGAGATGGTTCACGGTTGTTGCGTTTTATCGAAGTTACCGACGAGAGCAGGCTCGAGGTCGATGGATATGGGATGGGTGTGGCCGCAGGGGATATCGACAACGATGGCTGGGTCGACCTTTATCTGACGCATTACGGAGCGAATCAGCTGTTCCGAAACAATGGCGATGGAACATTTACGGACATTTCTCAACAGAGTGGCACGGCCGACCCTCAGTGGAGTGTTTCAGCAGCATTTGTAGACTACGATCGCGACGGGTGGCTGGACCTGTTTGTTGCGAACTACGTGTCGTACAACGTGGATACCAGTCGGACATGCACGACATCGGCTGGTTCTCCAGATTACTGCTCACCTCAGGTCTATCCCTCGCAACCGGATCGCTTGTATCGCAACCGCGGAGACGGCACTTTTGCTGATGTGACGGCGACTGCGCTCGTGGGAGGTGAATTCGGTCCGGGGCTCGGTGTTGTGACGGCTGACTTTGATGGTGATGGGTGGCTTGATATCTACGTAGCGAATGACGGTGAAGAGAACCAACTCTGGCTCAATCAGCGCGATGGTCGATTCCGTAATGACGGGGTGCTCTCAGGTGCGTCGGTGAACGCCGAAGGAGAGCGTGAGGCTGGGATGGGCGTCGCTGCAGGTGACCTGGACGGAGACGGGGACGAAGACCTGTTTGTCACTCATCTGAGTAGCGAGACAAACACGGTTTATCTAAACGATGGGTCAGGACTGTTTGTGGACCGAAGTGCGTCAAGTGGACTCGGTCCGCCGAGTCTGGTTTCGACTGGATTTGGCACTGCCTGGATCGACGTCGACAACGATGGTCGCCTAGATAATTTGGTGGTGAACGGCGCGGTCGGAGTGATGCGAAACTGGCTACCTCCGGAAAGTCGCCCTCTCGTCCAGGGGGTAGAAGAACGTAACGAGGTTTACCCGTATGGTCAGCCTAATCAATTGTTCCGTAACGTCGGCGACGTTCGGTTCGAAGATGTGACCAGTCGGGCAGGGACGACGTTTGGGCTGCCTGAAGTGAGTCGCGGAGCGGCGGTCGGTGACGTCGACAATGACGGCGACGTTGATGTGATCGTAACGAACACGAGCGGACCGGTGCGTCTGTTCCTTAACGACATCGGAAATCGTAATCACTGGCTGGGACTCAGTTTGGTTGGGACAGCGAGTGTCGGGGCACGTCATATGCTGGGTGCGCGCGTTGAGATTAAGCAAGCCAATGGACCAACGCTCTGGCGCCGCGTTCATACTGACGGGAGCTATGCGTCGACGAATGACCCCCGTGTGCTTTTTGGCCTTGGCGTGGCATCGGAATCCGTCAGCGTCCGGGTTCTCTGGCCAGACGGTCGAGAGGAGACGTGGAGCGATGTTTCTGTTGATCGCTGGGTGTCGCTTCAGCAAGGCGCCACGCCTTGAGCACCGGTATCTTTTGCTCGATCGGGTCACCGATCGTTGGTAGAATGGCCTTTTCTTGGCTTCAAGGCGCTGAATGAAGCCGTAAGTGGAAGACCGTGAGGGCATGGCCGCCGATAAGAGGGCTACCATGGTCGCGTTGACGGCGTCTTGTTGAATCACGTTTGGAGGGACACCATGTTCGTGAAGAAGATCTGTTTGTGGACACTCTTTAGTTTCGCTGTGTTTATTGGATTTCCAGGAAGTGCCCAAGAGGTTTCCTCGCCCCAGGAGGGTCTGGCGTCAATGGGGATCGCCGGCTATGCCGACCGACTGAGCGTCCAGCCAGGTGAGACTATTGAGTTTATGGTGAGCAGCCAGCTGCCGCGATATCAAGCTACGATCGTGCGTTTGATTCATGGTGACCCGAACCCGATGGGACCAGGTATCAAGGAAGAGGTCATTGAGACCGCGGTGAACCGTGACTACACCGGACGACACCAGGAGTTGGTCGTCGGATCATATGTGGTGGTACCCGACGCACCTCCCCTTGGACTAAACGGTAGTTTTACTATTACGGCGTGGATTGCGGCAACTCGGCCCGGTCAAGTCGGCTGGGACAATGAGCAGGCCGCGCAAGGGATTGTGACGAAGTGGTCTGAATCTGACGGGCGGGGCTATGGTTTGTTTCTCAATGCGGACGGTGCGTTGGAAGTGCGGGTAGGTGCAGGCGATGGGGAGGTGGCAGTACTCGCAGCTGAACCCGCCTTGCGGCCCTGGCAGCCCGTGATGTCCGGGACTGAGTCATCACTGGGATCACTGGGAATTCCTCGAGCGCAAGGCGTACCGACGGCATGGTATTTCGTGGCGGCGTCCTTCGATGCGGCGAATCGGACGCTCGCGGTTTATCAGGATCCGGTGGATGGCCATCCGAATGACCCAACCCAGGTTGTACGGGAACAGACCATCCAGATCGCCGGGCCGTCGTCGACCGACGTATCGTTGCTGATGGCCGCTCACTGGGGGGACGATGGTGAGGTGGGGGGATACTACAGCGGGAAGATCGATGGCCCACGGCTGTACGACCGCGCTTTGAACGAGGGCGAAATCGAAGCAGTCAAAGGTGGCAATGGTCCGGCTGATGCCATCGCCGTTTGGGATTTCTCTGCGGACATTGAATCGGACCGGGTACGGGACATCAGTGCGCGGGAGTTAGACGGGCGGACAGTCAACCTGCCGACGAGGGCCGTGACCGGTCATCAGTGGGATGGCACCGAGATGGACTACACGAATGCGCGTGACCAATACGGTGCGATTTATTTCCATGATGACGACCTGTTGGATGCCGCATGGGATACTGACTTTGCATTTCAGGTGCCTAACGACTTGCCCAGTGGGGTCTATGCTGCGCGGCTTCGCACAACGACAAGTGAAGACTATGTCCCGTTCTTCGTGCGCCCCACTTCGGGGACGGCGACTGCGGACATTGCCTTCTTGATTCCGACGTTTAGCTATCTCGCCTACGGCAGTACGTCCGGGAGTCAAAATACCGGGATGATGAGTACATATTCAACCCATACCGATGGTAGTGGTGTGACCTACTCATCGCGGCTTCGTCCGATCACCAACATGAGGCCAAAGATCAGCACGAACAACCCGTGGCAATTCATGGCCGACACGCACCTCGTTGACTGGCTTGAGGTCAAAGGTTTCGATGTAGACATTATTACCGATGGAGATTTACATGCCGAGGGTGCGGCATTGCTCGAACCGTACAACGTGGTGCTGACCGGTACCCATCCGGAGTACTACTCATGGGAGATGCTGCAGGGTATACGGAGTTACCTCGAGGAGGGCGGTCGGTTGATGTATATGGGAGGGAATGGTTTCTATTGGATCGCACCGCCTGATCCGACCGGCACCTACATCGAACTCAGGCGTCGTGATGGCACGAATGCGTGGCATGGCGCACCTGGAGAGCACCGCCACAGTCTTACGGGTGAGCCAGGGGGGCTATGGCGGTTTCGCGGATTGGCGCCGCAATTACTGGTGGGTGTCGGCTTTTCGGCACAGGGGTTCGACCGGAACTCTCCGTTTCAGCGTATGCCTGGCAGTCGGGACCCACGCGTTGCGTTTATCTTCGATGGGATCGGCGAGAACGAGCTAATTGGCAACCATCCATCGCTAGTGCTGGATTTTGGAGGTGCGGGATCGGAATTGGACCGGGTAGATTACGCTCTCGGATCACCACCGCATACGTTGATTTTGGCGACGTCATTTGGTCATTCTGATGCGTACCAGCATGTCATCGAAGAGGTGCAGATGAGCGATTCAAATCAAGGTGGCACAGTGAACGGCCTGGTTAAAGCAGATATGGCCTATCTGGAATATCCGAATGGTGGGGCGGTGTTTTCGACCAGCTCGATTGCGTGGGGCGGGAGCCTTTCATTTAATGAATACGACAACAACGTCTCGCGGATTACGGAGAACGTGCTCAGGCGATTTGCCGAGGACGAACCGATGCCGGACCCGCCATCGACGAAGACTGGGACGGATGATGGACAGTGAATCTTTGTCGGCGACTTATAGTCGAGCGAAACAGAATTAACTGACAAGAGTTCGACTCCGGCCACCTCCACGATTCAGCTCTTGTACTGTCAGTCAGTTAGTTATCTTGGAACGCTTCGACTGCTAATCAGTTCTGATAGTTCAGGTCGGGTGTATTGGGAAGGTGATGATGGCAGAGGCGCCGGCACCGGAATCTTTAGACGTTGACCGACGGCCATAGAAGAAACCGCCTGGATTGAATATGTTGTCGCATGGCGCTAGTCCCCGTTTAGTGTTCTTCGAAACAAATTAGTAGCGGTCATCATCGTTCTCAGGGGACATAGGCCACGCTTCCGACGGCTGGCCGTCCACCGTCGTGCCAGCATGCATGACGGTGTTGGCCATCTCAAGAAACGGCATGGGGAAACTTAATGTCGGTGATGACACAGCATCAAGCGCAGCAACCTGCTCTTCGGCCAACGTCACATCGAGTCCGACCAAATTGGCGTCAAGCTGCTCCATCGTCCGAGCACCAATAATCGTAGAATCAACGCCAGATTTACCTTGAACCCAGGCCAATGCGATAGCAGCCGGTGTGGTTTCGCTGTCCGCTGCGATCCGCACTAACTCATCGAGAATGCTAAACGTTCGGTCGTTAAGATACGCTGTCACTCTTTCACTACGTCCAGGCTTGGCATCACCGAGGTTATCGCGCGTGTATTTTCCCGTCAGGACACCACCACGCAGCGGCGACCAGGGCGTCACACCAAGCCCGAGCTCCTCGGCCATTGGAATAAGCTCACCTTCGACAGTCCGCTCAATGAGCGAATACTCGATTTGTAAAGCGACGAGAGGTGACCAACCACGAAAATTTGCTGTGATTTGCGCCTGCGCAACTTTCCACGCTGGTGTATCAGAAAAGCCGATGTACCGAACTTTCCCACTTTGAACAAGGTCGTCAAGCGCGCGCACGGTTTCATCGATCGGGGTGAACCGGTCCCAAAGGTGCATCCAATAGAGATCTATGTAGTCTGTTTGTAAGCGTCTGAGCGATTGGTCACATGCCGCCATGAGCGATTTGCGACTTGCCCCGCCACCGTTCGGATCAGACGGATAGAGATTCGCAAAGAACTTAGTCGCAACGACCAATTGATCGCGACGCGTGGCGCCTTGCCGAATGTAATCGCCAATGATTTTCTCCGAATGGCCTTTGGTATATGCGTTCGCCGTATCGATAAAGTTTCCTCCGCGATCACGGTAACGTGAAAAAATTGCTTCGGAGTCAGTAACACTCGACCCCCAGCCCCAGTCTTCACCAAACGTCATCGCACCGAGACAGAAAGGACTAACGCGAAGTCCCGAACGACCAAGCGTGACATAGTGGTCAAGCGACATACTGCTCTCCTTGGAAAACCATGCGTTTTATTGTTCCTTGATGTTTGAGCTGCGTGCGACTGAGAAGGAATTCCACTAGGGAATCAGCACCGCACGAAACCGTACTTGGTTATTGCGAAGTCGGTCATGCGCAATGTTCACGTCGGTAAGAGAGTGAGATTCTACGAGTGGCCGAATCTTGTGTTGTACAGCCAGGTCGAGTAGTTCACGGAGATCCTGCCGAGAGCCGAAGAAGCTAGCGACGATTCGCATCTGTAGCCCCATCATTAGTGGAGTGGCTATCGGGAGGAGTTCGCCAACCGACGTAGTCAGCATTACCAATGTAGCCTGGGGACGCATGCCGCCGAGGGTCTGCAGAATAGGCTCGGGTGCATCCACGGTATTAAGAACGACATGGGCACCGCCCATCCGCTGTAGGGTTTCCGCTGCGTCTGTTCCACCAGTGACGACTGAGGCCCCCAGTTTCGTCGCGGTCTCCGCCTTATCGGTACTTGTTGTGATCGCGACGACCTCGGCGCCCATTGCGGAGGCAATGCTAATGGCCAGATGTCCGAGGCCTCCGATACCGAGCACTGCGACTCGTTGACCAGGCTGCAGTGAGGCGTTTCTTAATCCGGAATAGACTGTCAATCCAGCGCAGAGAAGCGGGGCGATGTCGGTCGATGTCAGCGACGGTGGCGCTACCAATACATGGTCGGCTGGCGCTCGCACGAACTCGGCGTAACCGCCTGGAATACTGACACCCGCGAGGTTCGGTATGCCCTCAGGACACGCTTCTTCTTCACCCGCTTGACAAAATTCGCAATCCCCACACGAGAACAATGCATGTACCGCGATGCGGTCCCCGCGTGCGACGCCTGTGACGTTTTGACCGACGGTTTCAACTGTTCCGGCAATCTCGTGTCCTGGAATCAAGGGAAGTCGGCTTGGGTCGGCGCCGAATTCACCATCAATGACCTTTAAATCTGTGGCACATACGCCGGCGGCCTCCACGCGGACCAGTACATCATCGGCGCCGATGTTAGGCGTTGGAATATCACGAATACTAAGAGGGGCTCCGTACGTTTCAACGACAGCTGCACGCATAAGACTTCAGATCTTACACCTAGCTGGCCCTGCTCGAGTCAGATTTCTCAGCCGACTTGAGATACGAGTCAGACACGTGGCACCCGTCTGCCTCCGAGTACCGTTTCATAGGGGAACAAACGCTTGGTGCCAACTCGAAGGTTCTCGTAGTTGTCAACGAATTCGAACGTGCCATCACGAAGTTCGAGGACCGCGACGTCAGCCGGGGCTCCAACGTTGAGGGTGCCACGGTCTCGAAAGACTGAGTAGATTCTTGAGGCATTCAATGTGGCGCGAGCCACGACCTGGTCAATGGTTAGACCAAAGTTCAAGAACTTCGACATCACGTTAGGAAAATCGATAACACTGGTCGCATTGCGGCTCGTGGTGCTCCCGTCCGTGGAAATCGTGTCTGGCCAGAATCCAGCTTGCATGATGCGGTCGAATGTGTCCCAGAGCAAGTGCCCGGTTCGGCCGTTGGCCACGTCGAACCATACCCCCCGCCGTCGGGCGGCAAGAACCGCAGGAAAAATCAACCCGTCGTCGTCAATGATGGCATTGGGCGGCGGGGCCAGCATGTGAGTGACGATATCGCCCGCTTTCAGTTGTTCGACGAGTACCGAAAACGGGGACGCAGTCTGGCCCATGTGAATCATCAGTGGAAGACCAAAGAACGTAGCCACTTCCTGAGCCCGTCGTAATACTTCGACGTCATCAACCGCCACACCTTCTGTTAAACGGGCCTTGACCCCGATCACATACTCACGATTTCGTGCGATAGCGGCCTTTGCCGCGTCGACATCGGCTAACGCAAGGTTGTGAGTATCACCATTCGGGAGGATACCCTCTCGACCGATATTGAGTAAGACTCGTGCGGGTTGTGGAGCTGTTCGTGCTATCGCGACCATATCGTCGATCTGATCAGCCCCTTCCGAACCTGCGTCTACCCATCCGGTTACTCCATCGGAGAGGCAAATACGAGGGCCTTCGGCATCGCGAGCGTAATGCGAATGCACATCGAGAAGGCCGGGGACAACCAGTTTATTGGTTGCGTCGATGACCTCAGCACCGTTGGTATCGATGTTCAGATCGACTAACACGATTCGGTCACCACTGATGCCAAGATCAAGGATTGCGTTGACGTGAAGCGACGGATCAATGACACGCCCGCCCTTGATAACGAGATCGAATTCTGCGGCCGAGGTTCTCGATTGATGAAGAAGGGTGACCATGCCCGCGGCCGCACTATAGACAAACTGACGTCGATTGATCATGACCTGGACCGCCGGCTCCTCTGTCGAGCGGTAGGCCAAGATGTTGCGTGCAATGCGACCGCCTGTCAACTGTTGAATTGACTGCAGTAGATAGCAAGCATAAAGAAGACCTAGGGTGTAGTAGTCCTTCCATTTGTTTGAGGCGGCAACTAAGATCGTAAGTTCTTTTACTGGGTGGGTTGTCCATCTGTGACTATAGGAAAGGGAGCAGGGAAATGGCATTAGGTGCACTCGTATTAGAAGACAACGGCTAAATTACGGGAATCCGCGTCTTGTCAACAGATACGTCCGGAACAGCTGTTGAACTGAGTTTGACTTTCACCGGGACCATCCGTGGTGTCGCTCACACGACGATGTGGACATACAAGCATGACGACGCGCGCTGATGGTTCGATGTATGGTCAAGGTAATGGAGTGTTGACGACCGTTAATGGCGATGTTATTCATCTCATTGGTTCGGGTTCTGGACAAGAAAATTTAGGAGGAACAGTCCGGTTCTGCACGATGCTCCATCCCCACGGCGCGACGGGTGGGAATGTTGACTTGAATAGCATCGGGTTAGTGGGAGAATACGAGGTTGCTGCTGATGGCACAGCGACCAACAAATGCTGGGAGTGGAAGTAGCCAAGGTCGGCAATTCAGTCGGTGAGTCAGAGTGATGAGGTCACTGAGACGAGGTTGTAGTCCGCGAGAGATCGGTTTAATGACCGCCCTCTCGTTTTTTGTGAGCTCGTCCTGGAGAGTGGATAGATGTGTATCGTTAGTGCTTTGAGGAGTTACGGCGGTCGTGATTAAGCAACTGATTGTCAGTGCGCTCTTTCGTCTTGGTGTGTTCTCTCGCTTTGCCACAGAGGTAAAAGAGGGCTGGCGACGTGATCTAAGTGCTGAACGGGACAAGATTCGAGACCGTGAAGGCCGCCTGCATGTAGATTTGAAGGCGGTCAGACATGAGCTGACGGCGCTGACTCAGCGAATAGATAAATTGGAGCGGGCAACAACGAGGCGTGTCCAGACACTCGAGCTGTCCATCGGATTGCTGTCGCGAGCGAATGCAGAAGATCAGGACCGCGCGGATCAACTGACGGCGTTATTGGACCGAGACGCGACTCACGCTCATATCACGCGGGTATTGGCGACGACGCCAGTTGAGACGGAACCGATGCCTCATATGATTGTCGAAAACCTGCTTCCAGCAGATTTATACGACTTGTTGATTGACACATTGCCATCGTCTGAGTTGTTTGGAGACACTAGGAATAAACTGAACCTGAAACCCGAACTCCTCGGGCAAGCGTGGCGCTTCATGGAGAGAGAACTGGCAGGGCGGATTTTGACCCCCGCTTTAGTCGAAAAGTTTGAGCCCCACATAGGACCTTTTTATCGTGAGCTGTACGGTGTGACGGCAGCCGCTGAGGTGGTCGATATGCCACAGGAAGGTTCAGGCGGCCGATTATTGGTGCGGGGGCGAGGCTATCACATCGATCCCCATCAAGATGTAAAACGAGCGTTTTTGACGTGCTTGATTTATTTTGCCAAGCCTGATGACAGCGAGGAATGGGGCACCCAACTCTTCAGGGTTATCGGCACGCGCTCTCACCCAGACGACGTGGAGAAGGGGAACCAAATTTACTTGGGGCGGACCTCCTATCCAGAAAAGGAAGGCTTGGACTGTGAACCGGTGACGACCGCACTGTTTAGGGCGAATTCAGCACTGTTTTTTGTTAATTCAGATTCAGGAGCTCATGGTGTTGATATTCCGGAAGACGCTCTTCCTGCAAACCTCGAGCGTTACGCCTACCAGTTCTATATTGGTCCACCATTAGACCTGCTCAAGCAGGCTTCTCGGCAAGAAGGTCAACGGCGAGATCGACTGAATTCCGCTTAGGTTTGGTCAGGACCGTATTGATTCACGGCATGAGTGAATTGTTCTTGAAGCACCCTTGTGCCGGATGAGAAGGAAATCAAAAACTTGCACTGCGAACTTGAGTAGCTATGTATAACTTTTTATATCTTTGTATATCTTTGCGAAACGTTGTCTAGTTGCCATACATTCTGATCGAAATCGCTAGTTATATTCAACGAGTTCAACTGGAGGGCTAGACGTCAGTGGATTTCGAGTGAATGGCAGACGTCCTAGGGGTACGGGTGCTATGGGCTTTGCGCGGTAGAATTGCTCTGAAACGATGGTCGGACTGATTCGAGAACGGACACACCGAGGTGGTGTGCAAAGCTTGGGAAGCGGTTGGCGCGAAGACCGCACACTTTTCAAGTCCAGATATGCTTAAACGATTGCTTATGAGGTTGGCCATTCTTGGCGTAAGAAGGTTGGCGAGAAATCCGGCAGTGCGTGCTGAAATCGAGAGACGATCGGTGCAGGTCTCTCGGACAGTCGACGACCATCTCAGGCCCAGGGTTGAACGAGCGTGGCGGGAGGTTCGACCTAAAATCGAGACAGCCAGAGTGAGAGTTAACCGTTTCGTTGAAGAACGACGTTGGAGAAGATGATGGTCATTGCTCGTCGTGTGGGTCTCTGGGCGTTCACGGTTGGTCTTTGTGCGAGCCTAACGATGACAGTTCTTGCTCAGGACTCACGGGGAGGTCGATTGAGCGACCATACACAGTTAGTCTCTACGAATCCGTTCGGTCTTATTTTACTGCCGTGGTACAACGCCGAGTACGAACATAGGGCAGCGGAGAATCTAAGTGTCATTGTATCGGGGTCGAGACTTGACTTTGGGGGGGGAGAGGCGTTCTCCGGTGTGAATACAGGACTACGGTATTACCCGAACGGGCGTCTTTTTAGAGGGTTTTATTTGGGACCGAGAATTGGGTTGTTTTGGGTATCACAAGAGGACTGGATGTTACAAGAAGAGGGTGTAATGTATGAAGATGGATTCCGGTCTCTCGGTGTTGGTCTCGAATTTGGCTACGCTTGGCTTCTTGGGGACAGTCGACATTTGAGTGTCAGCATTGGCGGTGGTGCAACGCGGCTGCTGGATGGTGGAGCGATTCCTATAGTCCGCCTTGTCAATATGGGGTGGGCGTTTTGATCACACCCTTGACGTAAGAACTCTCGAACCAAAATTTCTCATTGTCTATTTGTCGCGTGTTTCTATCTCTCGTGGTCATCTTGACGGCTACCGTTGACACCGGCCTAGCGCAAAGGGGCACCGTGACAGGCGACAACATCGCTGGTCCAGCTCCCCCCGTGCCACCAGCGGTATTCACACGGGACGAATTGGGACGTATTACGATGCGTGCAATTTTTCTCGATGTACCGATTACGCTCGACGGTGAACTCAACGAATCTATTTATCAGACTGTTGCACCGGTGACCGGCTTCATACAGCAGAACCCCAACGAAGGTGAGCTGGCGACGGAACAGAGCGAGGTCTGGGTGTTGTTCGATAGTGAGATGATCTACGTGTCCGCCCGGTGTTGGACTTCACAACCCGATCGCATCGTTGCCAACGAGATGAAACGCGACAGCTTTGGCTTATTTGGGAACGACACCTTCGGGGTAGTGTTTGACACATTCTATGATCGCCGAAATGGTGTTAGTTTCGATACGAATGCGCTCGGCGCCCTGATGGATGGGGCGATCACTGACGAACGGACATTCAACTTGGACTGGAATACCCTGTGGGATGTATCGACGAGTCGATTTGAGGATGGCTGGACCGTCGAATTTGCAATCCCTTTCAAGTCGCTGCGCTACCGGCCTGGTCCGGTGCAGATTTGGGGAATCAATTTTGAGCGGCGTGTGTCGTGGAAGAACGAAGTGTCATTTCTAACGCCCATTCCTGCGTCTGCGGGATCCTTCATGCTGTCGTCTGCGGCGACGCTGGTCGGTCTTGAGGTGCCGGCTTCGGATGTTCGGCTTGAAGTGAAGCCGTACGCTATCTCTGATTTAACGACCGACTTAACCTCAATGCCAGAGCTAACGAATGTACTCGGCGGGGATGCAGGGTTGGATGTCAAGTACGGTGTGACGGAAGGTTTAACGGCGGACTTTACCTACAATACCGACTTTGCCCAGGTCGAGGTAGATGAGCAACAGGTTAACCTGACGCGCTTCAGTCTCTTTTTTCCCGAGAAGCGGGAATTCTTTTTAGAAGGTCAAGGTATCTTTCAATTCGGTGGGGAGGGGAGAAACTTTTTTTCGTCCGGTTCGACAGTCGCAGCGGAGGCACCGATACTGTTTTTTAGTCGCCGTATCGGTCTGGATAAGGGTTCAGAAGTGCCGATTCTCGGGGGTGGACGCCTCACAGGCACGGCTGGCCCATATAGCATCGGCTTGCTCAATGTTCAGACTGGCGAGGGGGCAGGCGGGAGAGCCGTCCCAACGAACTTCTCCACTGTGCGTGTCAAGCGAAACGTACTCAGGAGGAGCGCGATTGGGGGAATCTTCACGAATCGGTCAGTTGCGACTAATGGAACTGGTGAAAATCAGGCGTATGGCGTTGACGGTGTGTTTTCTTTCTACGACCACTTGAATATCAACACCTATATTGCGCGGACTGAAACGCCAGAGCTCAGAGGAGACGACGTCAGTTATCAGGCTCAGCTTGACTACAACGGCGATCGATGGGGTGTCAAGATTGACCGGCTGGGAGTCGGCGCAAACTTTAATCCTGAGATCGGGTTCGTGCGACGGACTGACTTTCGACGAAACTTTGCGTCGATTCGTTTTAGTCCCCGACCAGAATCGATCGCCGCGGTCAGGAAATTTTCATGGGAAACCAGCATCGACTACATCACGGATGGAACGGGGCAACCTGAGACACGCCTACAGCAGGGAGTTTTTGGAATTGAGTTTGAGAACAGTGATGCCTTTTTTGCAGGACTCACGAATAACTATGAATTGCTGAAACATCCATTTGTAATCGCCCGTGACATATCGATTCCTGTGGGTGGCTACTCATTTGTAAGTTCTGGAATGGCTTATTCTCTGGGCAGACAACGAGTGATGTCTGGTCAATTTATCTTTGAACGAGGTGGCTTCTTTGACGGGGACAAGACTAGTGTAGGCTATTTTATGGGGCGGATTAGTGTAAACTCACAACTGTCCATAGAGCCAAGCCTGTCGTTTAACTGGGTGACGCTTCCGCACGGTAGCTTTACAACCGAACTGGTCGCAGCGCGTGCGACATACACGATTACGCCACGTATGTTCGTAGCGGCTTTATTACAATTCAATTCCGTCAGCAACGCACTGAGTACCAACATTCGACTCAGGTGGGAGTATCAACCCGGTAGTGAACTGTTTATTGTTTATACCGACCAGCGTGACACTCTCGCACCGCAGTTTCCAATGCTTGAGAACCGCGCAATAGTCATCAAAATTAACCGCTTGTTTCGATTCTAGTTTAGATTCTCTCAGCTATGGAGTAGCTATATTGTCCGTTTATCGCGTTCTTCTTTTCATCGGAGCCATCCTCACGACAACCGTTGAGGTCGGGTTAACACAAGAGGGCACCGTGACCGGCGTCAACGTCGATGGTCCAGCGGCTCCAGTTCCGCCAGAGGTATTCAGACGGGACGACTTGGGACGTGTGACGATGCGGGCTATTGCTCTCAATGAGCCGATCACGCTCGACGGGGAACTTAACGAATCTATTTATCAGACTGTTGCACCGGTGACCGGATTTATCCAACAGAATCCCAACGAAGGTGAACTGGCGACCGAACAAACTGAAGTGTGGGTATTGTTTGATCGCGACACGATCTACGTGTCTGCCCGGTGTTGGAATTCTCAACCAGATCGCATTGTAGCCAACGAGATGAAACGGGACAGTCCCGGTATATTTGGGAATGAGGCCTTTGGTGTTGTTTTCGATACCTTCTACGATCGACGAAACGGTTTTACTTTCCAGACGAACGCACTCGGCGCCCTGTTTGATGCAACGGTTACTAATGAGCGGACGTTAAACATGGATTGGAATGCGGTGTGGGATGTCTCAGCGAGTCGATTTGAGGAAGGTTGGACCGTCGAATTTGCAATCCCTTTCAAGTCGCTACGTTACCGTCCTGGTCCGGTTCAGATTTGGGGAATTAATTTCGAACGCCGTGTGCCTTGGAAGAATGAAACGTCATTTCTAACACCTATTCCGGCTTCTCTCGATTTTGCGGGCTCTTTGAAATTGTCATCTGCGGCGACGCTGGTCGGTCTTGAGGTGCCGACATCGCAAATGCGTCTTGAGATCAAGCCATATGGGATCTCTGATCTTACGACTGACCGGAATGTAATTCCCGCCTTATTAAACAGTTTCGGAGGAGATGCCGGGTTCGATGTGAAATACGGTGTGACAGCAGGATTAACGGCCGATTTTACTTACAACACCGATTTTGCACAGGTCGAGGTCGATGAACAGCAGGTCAATCTGACACGGTTTAGCCTGTTTTTTCCTGAGAAGCGAGAATTTTTTCTTGAGGGACAGGGCATCTTTGAATTTGGCGGCGACCGCATGCCCACCGCCACGAGCTTTTTTTCGACAGGTTCTATGTTTAATGTCTCAGCCCCGATCCTGTTCTTCAGTCGCCGTATTGGTCTCGACGAAGGTCGGGAAGTGCCGATCCGAGGTGGAGGACGTCTCACGGGTAAGGTTGGGCCGTACAGTATTGGTTTGCTCAATGTGCAGACCGGTGAAACAGCAGGAAATATAGCAGTTCCGACGAACTTCTCTGTTGTGCGGGTCAAGCGGGACGTGCTCAGACGCAGTGCCGTTGGGGCGATTCTGACGAATCGATCAGTCTTGTCCGGTGGAGTCGGTAGTAATCAGGCTTACGGTGTTGACGGAACCTTCGCTTTTTACGACAACGTCAACATCGGTGCCTATCTTGCGAGGACCGAAACGTCGCAACTCCGAGGAGATGACCTGAGTTACGAAGCCAGACTTGACTATACCGGGGATCGATGGGGGGTCAAGGTCGATAGATTAGCAGTCGGTGCAAACTTCAATCCTGGCATTGGCTTTGTGAGTCGGAACGACTTCCGGCGTAGCTCCGGCGCAATTCGTTTTAGTCCACGCCCGCAAGCGATTTCGAGCGTTCGAAAATTTTCTATAGAGGGCAATGTCGACTACATCACGGATGGTTTGGGTCAGCTTGAGACTCGTGTGCAGCAGGGAATGTTCGGGGTCGAGTTCGAGAACGGTGACTACTTCTTTGCAGTGGCTACAAATAACTACGAATTCCTTAAGAAACCCTTTGCGATTGCACGCGATATGTCGATTCCTGTCGGGGGTTACTCATTCGTAAATTCACGGCTCATTTACTTCTTGGGCCAGCGGCGTGCCGCGTCCGGTGGACTCAGTTTCGAACAAGGCGGTTTTTTTGGTGGAGAGAAAACGAGCGTAGGATATTTCTTTGGCCGCATGAGCTTAATGCCGAAGCTGTCTATCGAACCGACCTTGTCGCTTAACTGGCTGACGTTCCCCCAAGGTGGCTTTACGACCAAGCTCGTCGCCGCGCGGGCGACGTATACGGTGACACCCCGCATGTTCGTTGCGGCCTTATTGCAGTTCAATTCTGGAAGTAATGCCCTCGGTACCAACATTCGATTCAGATGGGAGTACCAACCTGGCAGTGAGCTGTTCATTGTCTATACCGATGAGCGCGACACGCTCACACCTCGGTTTCGGGTCTTTGAGAACCGCGCAATAGTCCTGAAAATAAACCGATTGTTTCGATTTTAGTTCCGACTCTCTCGGTTAGCGAGTTCCCATAGAGCGAGAGCTAAATATGACCGGTACGGTGCAAACTGATCGGCTATACGTGGCTGAATTCTCCGACCAATGAATCGGTGGAAGAGTTTTTGTATGGTTGCATCGCCCTCGGGCCAAACATCCTCACAGCGAAAGTAGAAAAGTGACACCATGTCACACGTCCAAGGACCTACACCAAAGAATCGAACCAGTTCACTAGTACGCTCCGAATGGGTCATAACTTGAAGGCGCGCATCTGTTAATTGGCCGTTGCGTACCGCTTGTCCTAGTGCGATTAATGTTTTTGTTTTATTCGTGGAGAGTCCACAGTTGCGAAGTCTCTGGAAACTCGCTTTTGTAAAGGTCGCGGGAAGCTGCGATTTTCGATCGTGATTCGTTTCCACCAGCCGAGCCCAAAGTCGTCCAGCGATTCTGGTGGAAAGTTGTTGCCCAACGACCGTTCGTGCGATGAAGCGCCCAACGGTTGATTCTCGGTGCATAGGGAAGGCAACGGGTCCAAGTTCCACTAAAGAACGAACGAGGGGAGACGATACGTGGCGAGCGACGATAACAAGGTGGTTGTGTATTTGGGCTGATGACAATCTTTGGTCAGGCGGGTCAGGCATTGGTACCTGCGGGTGAGCCTATGACGGTCATACCGAGAGGTGAGCGAGAAGGCCAAGAATAGTGTTGCACAATGAGAAGAATTGTATTCTTTCAGCGGATTACATGAGCGCCATACGTCTGTTCGCAAGTGTAGAGTTACCGTGTGTGACCGTGGATCCGTGTGGCAGAACCGGCGAAAGAAGTTGGACTGTCGACCTGGCGTGCAAATAAAGCAGGATGGCTATTGCTGCTCTTGTGTGAGGGCTGGTTCAAGTGTCACGGGTGGCTCGGTCGAGCGTGAACCTCTCATGAAATGGCAGATTCGGATCGCAAATCTATTTCCTCAGGTATCTGGCTAATACAATGGATGATGGTGTGGATGAAGGCAAACTAGTGCGCGTCGCGCGAACACTCTATTCGCGGTTTAGTCGATCGGCCCAGCAGAAGGAGTTGAGACGGTTGACGCGACTGTCAGACTGCTGCTCCTCACCCTTTGGGCGCTGAATCTTCTCGCCGCATGCAGCGCAGAACTTTGCCGATTCAACAACCGATTCTCCGCAGTGGATGCAATGCATCGTCAACGCCTTTCGAAACTCTACGCCGTCGCCACAATGTCCTAGCCTACCTCTCTCCAGAGGACGGTTTAAACGGGGTTTCTTGTTCAGCGTGACGACACTAGCACATTGGGATCGGCACTGGGGTGCGCAGGGTTGGGAGGGGGACGACTGCCATGTGTACTGCCATGTTTTGGTGGTCTGATCCGACCGGTCGTGACCGCCTGGGACCCCGTAGGGTCCTAGGATGTGCCCGTTTTGATTGATTTCTTTGGCGATCGAGGGGTACGCGTGTCGCTTCACAAGCTTTAATTGGATGACAGCCCCTGAGTTCAGAAATTAATCGGGTTTCGTGCGGAGGGTGAACGAGAAGACTTTTCGAGGTGACGTGTCGTACCGATGGTGGCCTGAGAACTGGTTAGTCAATTGGGGACCACGAGGGGGCTACCAGAGAAACTTCGATTTCGACGGAACCCTCCAGGATGAGGTGGCTACTGTGGGTGTAAACCTGTCTTTTGCCAAGAGTATTATTGCTGGCGTTGGACTGGACCGTGCCATGGAGCGATTTGGAGGCATTAACTTCTGGAAATCGAACTATTCAACGCTTTTTCAGTGAATACCAGGCGACTGATTTCCGTCGAAGGAGATTTCAATTGGGGTGACGGCATATTTTTTTCAGCGACTCCGTTCTTGGGTCGATCATGGAACGGCCGGCTCCTTTCCAGCATCCGCCCGTTTTCGAGATTACAGGCAGACTTAAGTCTTGATTTCAGTCATCTCGACAATCCCATGATCGGTGCCGAAGTGTTCGATGTGAAGATTTTTCTGGCGTTTATGACGTATCAGTTCACCGAACGCTTTCTGTTCCGTAACATCACGGAGTACAACTCCTTTGACAAGAAATTGGATACCAACATTTTGTTTACCTATCGACTAAATTCAGGGACAGTGCTGTTCGTTGGCTACGATGATCATTATCAGCAAGGTGACTTCATCGACTTCGGTGAAACATTGGCTGAACGATTTCTCGTAGCAAGTCGGTTGCAACGAACTAATCGTGCTTTCTTTACAAAGTTCTCATACCTGTTTCGGTACTGAGTGAATTGAATCTGAAGGTCCTGAAGACAGTTTATTTACTTTCCATGGTTTCGTATTTATGGCTAGATTGAACTGTTTGGTCTTGAGGAGAACACGATGAGTGCTCATTTGGCGATGCGTTCTGGGAATCCGGCTCTAACGGCAGAGACCTTCTCGGGGTTTCCGACTGTGGCGGACGACCAGGTCATGACGATCACCGGGACGGTGAACAAAACCATCGTGTCGCTTCTCATTCTCCTGATTACGGCGAGTTACGTTTGGGGTCGCGGCCCATCCGACCCGTATTTCATGGTCTTTACGATGGTTGGTGTTCTTGGTGGTTTGGTAGTGGCGATCGCGACGGCCTTTAAACAGACATGGGCACCTCTCACAACACCGCTGTACGCGGGCCTTGAGGGATTGGCGCTCGGCGGAATTTCTGTCGGGTTTGAAGCGGCATATCCTGGCATTGTTAGTCAGGCCGTGTTTCTTACGTTTGGAACTCTTGGGGCCTTGTTGATGGCCTATCGATCCGGCATGATTCGGGCCACCGAGAACTTTAAGTTAGGGGTTGTGGCCGCAACCGGAGGGATTGGTCTAGTCTACCTGCTCAGTTTTATTTTGGGATTCGTTGGGATCAATGTGCCGTTGATTCACTCAAGTGGCACGTTTGGAATCCTGTTTAGTGTATTTGTTGTCGTGGTGGCGGCTCTGAATCTCGTTTTGGACTTCGATTTTATTGAGCAAGGCGCTGAGCGCCGCGCCCCAAAGTATATGGAGTGGTATGGCGCCTTCGGCTTGCTCGTGACGTTAGTGTGGCTCTATCTCGAAATACTTCGCCTACTGGCGAAGCTGCGGGAACGGTGACCACTGAGCTCACCGTGTTGAGGTGATTGATAGGTGTCTTGGCTCGAGAGCCGGGGCGTACAGCGACCTTCATTCGCTGAAGGGGGAAAATTAATGAAAAAACCGAGAGAACAAGAGATTGATCCGAGAGTGTTTGACTTGTACGACGAATATTGCCACGGGCATATTAGCCGCCGGGAATTCCTCAGTCGTGCCGCGGCCTTGACAATTGGCGGAGTCTCGGCGCTCTTGATGGCTCAGGCCTTGATGCCGCGTTATGCCGAAGCGCAGACCATTTCGTTTACGGACTCACGTATGACCGGTACCTACGTAGAGTATCCATCCCCGGGTGGCACTTCGGGAACGATGCGAGGTTATCTGGTTCGCCCAACAGGCGAGGGGCCTTTTCCGAGCGTCCTCGTGATCCATGAAAATCGTGGACTCAATCCTCATATTGAGGATGTTGCCCGACGGGCGGCCGTGGCTGGGTTTCTGGCCTTAGCGCCAGACGGATTGTCTCCAGTTGGTGGATATCCCGGCAACGATGACGATGGGAGGACATTGCAAAGAAGTCTGAATCCTGAAGAATTGGACCAGGACATGATTAACAGTGCGCGATTTCTGAAAGCCCATGAACTGTCCAACGGACAACTCGGGGCTACGGGATTTTGCTGGGGGGGCGGCATGACAAATCGTCTTGCCGTGACTCTGGGAAGTGATTTGACTGCCGGTGTGCCGTTTTATGGTGCAGCAGCAGCGATACCCGATGTGCCGAAAATTGAAGCCTCTCTCCTAATAATCTACGCGGGGACGGATCCGAGGATTAATGCAATGTGGCCGGAATATGAGGCGGCTCTCCAGGCGAATCGGATCGATTACGAGATGCGGATGTTTGAGGGCACACTACACGGCTTCCATAACAATTCAACGCCACGATATAACGAAGCTGGTGCAGCGCTGGCGTGGAATCAAACGGTAGGGTTTTTCCGAAACCGCCTCGTTGGCTAGGGCGAGATTTTCTGTAGCTCTGTTGTTCGCGAGATTGTGAAGGGATGGTGTTAAGAATGCCGCTTGAACCGGAAGTACAGGCAATCCTAAAAGGGATGGAGGAGGCCGGAGGGCCTGCGATATCTGAAATGACGCCCGAAGTCGCGCGAGAGGCGTTTGAAGCGATGTTACCGCTCCAGGGAGAGCCAGAGGTTGTTGGGCACGTGGAGGACCGTGAAGTTTCAGGTCCAGGGGGTGCGGTCAAGGTTCGCGTGTATCGACCTGTAGGCACGGTAGAACCTATGCCTGTCCTCTGTTTTATTCACGGCGGTGGATGGGTCCTGATGGGTCTTGATAGCCACGATCCCGTCTGCCGGGCGCTCTCCAATGCCGGGGCCTGTACGGTCGTGGCAGTCGATTATCGGCTTGCACCAGAGGCTCGGTTTCCCGCAGCAGTGGATGACTGTTTCGCCGTGTTGAAGTGGATCTCTGAAGAGGCTGAAAGTCTCGGTGTTGATTCATCGCGTATCGCCGTCGGTGGCGATAGTGCAGGCGGTAACCTCGCGGCCGTCATGGCCCTCTTAAGCAACCGTGGTGATGGTCCGAGTTTAGTTGGACAAGTACTACACTGCCCGGTGACTGACTATTCATTTGAGACAAAGAGTTACCGAGACAACAGCGACGGCTATCTACTGACCCAGGAGGCGATGCGCTGGTTTTGGGCTCATTACCTCGGAGAAGGAAATGACGGCAGCGATGCCCTGGCGTCTCCTCTGCAGTCAGAGCACCTGACTGGATTACCGCCAGCCTTGGTTCAGACGGCAGAGTTCGATCCCCTGCTCGACGAGGGTCGCGCGTATGCGGATCGCCCGCTCGAAAGTGAGGTAGTGGTCACCTACACGGAATATTCAGGCGTTGTGCACGACCCGTGGTTGATGTTTGGCGTTGTTCCGAAGGGACGTCAATCCGTCGATGAGGCCGGCGCTTTCCTCAGGCGGTGTTTCGAAGGTTAGGGGGTTCAGTGTTTAGGTCTCACGGAAGGACCCGCTCGGTAGGACGTGAAAAATTCGCCTGAGCACGATGAGTGAAATCAGAATTAGGAATGAACCAAGATAGAAAGGGGCTCCAGGTAGTAGAACGGGAGTTTTGTCAGAAGTAAAGAAACTAAAGAGGCCGGCGGTGAAGATCAGTGGAGCAAACACACTGGTTAAACTGATCAGTGACGTCAGAGCTCCTTGAACCGCACCCTGTTCCGAGGGGTTTACTGCGCCAGCCACGAGGCCTTGAATCGCAGGCAAGGCAACTCCAGACAGCGACCCCACGATGATGATGATCAACACGATCCAACCTTCAGAAGCCATGCCATAACCGAGTAAAGCAAGCATCGAGACTGCTAACCCTAGGACGATCGTTCGACGTTCACCGAATCTTGCAATGACAGGTTTGAGAATCAGACCCTGCACGATGACGGCCATGACACCCACAAGGGCAAGAGTGAATCCATTAGTTTGTTCGTTCCATCCATATCGATAGCTGGTGTAAAGCACCCAGACACTCTCCAATCCACGTTGGGCGAGCGACGTGAAGATGACGGTCATCGAGAGTCCTGCCACGAGAGGATATTCTCTCAATCTGAGAATACTGCTGAGCGGATTCAGTTTGTGCCAAGACACCGATGAACGGCGGTCGGCAGGTAATGATTCTGGTAGAACAAAAAATCCGTACATCCAATTAATGAGTGCCAGAAGAGCGGCCACGATGAAGGGAAGTCGAAGATTGATTCCCCCTAGGAAACCACCGATTGCCGGACCAAAGATGAACCCAAGTCCGAACGCCACGCCAGCCAACCCGTAGTTGCCAGCGCGTGTCTCAGGTGTCGAGACGTCAGCGATATAGGCGTTCGCTGCGGTAAGACTCGCGCCCATGACACCTGCAATCAGGCGACCGACGAATAACCAGGTGACGGATGGGGCCCATGCTTGGATAAGGTAGTCGGCCCCCAACCCGAAGAGGGAGAGAAGAATAATTGGCCGCCGCCCGAATCGGTCTGATAGCGCCCCCACAAGAGGCGCAAAAAGAAACTGCATGAGAGCATAGACCGCTATGATGAAACCGTAGTAATACCCAGCCTGCGTGACATCTCCTTCAAGTAGAAGCTTTATCAGCTCCGGGAGAATCGGAATAATGATCCCGATTCCTAAGACGTCAATGAAGAGCGTAATAAAGATGAAAACCATCCCCGCTTTTCGTCTTGTTCCACTGACTAGCATCCGAATTAAGATCATGACGTAATAGAGAACTGTGTGACAACAGGGCAGGTGTCGTTATTAGCCTCAACAGTCGACCGCAGGGTCATTGTGATGCTGGCTATCTAGGAACGATTGACCCTGGTGAAGACCTTCGATTGAAACATGTCGGTTACGGGTGGTCCGGCCACGCGCGAGAGATGGTTCTGTTAGGATGCCCTTTATGGGATCTCTCAAGGCAAGAATTGCTCAGATGATTACGAACCGGTTGGGTCTAGTGGACTCTTTAGCGAGTCGTATGGACAAGCAATTGGTGGACTCTTTAGCGAGTCGTATGGACAAGCAATTGGCTGTTCATCGTCAGAAAGAGGAAGCCCGCTCCCAGAAATATTTTGAGCAAATGAAGGCATTGGCATCGGACCAGGATAAACGCCTTCGGACGCTAGAACGCCGACTGGCGACGAGTTCTGAGAACATCAAGGAGCTCACAAAGTTACAGAAAGTTTCATCCAAGGCAGTCGAGGGTCTCGATAGACGGGTGCAACTCATCAGCCGTGTACGACACCACGATCAATTAACTGCGGAGGTCGCAAGGTTCGAGTCCCGGTATCCGCTGTCGGAAATGGCATCGCACGTGAACGGCGCTATCTCGCAGGCAGTGTTACTGACCGACCCGTGTCCACACACTGTGATTAATGACATTTTACCGACAGAGATGTACAAGGCGATTAGCAGGGAACTCCCCCCACTGGAGTTTTGGCGTCAGGGTCAATCAGGTCGAGACAATTGGACGGTCGGAGAGGATACCGCACCAGCGACACCGGAGGCGGCTTGGAGTTTTATGAACGATGTGGTGGTTCCACGAGTTGTTATGCCAGCACTTGTAAACAAGTTTGGTGACTACTGGCCTTCGACTATGTCGGATGGTAACGGAGTGGAGTCTAGTTCAGCCAAAGTTGATCACAGAATGTATGACGGACGCCTGATGCTTCGACGTCCGGGTTACTCACTAGAACCCCACGTCGATCCGAGACGATCGATGCTGACTGCGATGATGTATATGGGAACCTCCAGCGGGAGTGACGATTACGGCACGAAACTCTTTACATCAAATCGAGAGCTTCCAGAAAAATACAGCGGCATTTACTATCCCCTTCGAGAAGGGGCAGATTGCGCTTTGGCGAAGTCTGTTCCTTGTCGAAGGAATTCGATGCTGGTGTTTGCGAGTCGCTTCGGTATTCACGGCGCCGATATTCCGTCCGATGCGCAGCCCTCAACACTGACACGGTACACGTATCACTTTTTTGTTGGAATCAAGAAAGGTAAAAAGCCCGTGTCTGACGATAGTTCCGACATGCAGTGAGAATGTTTGTTCTGCATTCGACCAGTGGAACGTCAGTGAAATGAGCGAGTTCTCTCTTCGTGTTCTCCGGGCGATTGCGCGTCGATGTGGCTTGTCGACCGTGATAGACGACCATCTTCGACAACAAGCGAAGCGGGCTAGAAGTGATGGAGACGAACAGAAGATCCCCGACAGGCAGAGACGCCACTTGGACAGATTGAAAGGAGTGATCGAGGTTCAGAGAGAGCAGATTAAAAGTCTCGACCATCGTGTGAAGGCTAACGCTCTTCAATTGCGAAAAGTATCGGCTGTGGTGAATACTGCTTCCCACACTCTCGAAACACTTGCGAGAAATCGTCAGCAGCGAATTGCGATTGTGGTGACCTACTTTGGGGCGGCACCGTTTTGGTTGCCGGCATTCTTTTGGTCGTGCCGGAATAATCCTGACGTCACGTGGATTATCTATGGCGATCTTCATGTTGACGTGGAGCCTCCGCCGAATGTGTTGCTGAAGCGTATGACTGTTCCCGAACTTGCGAAGAGGGCGTCAGATGTCTTGGGTGTCGAGATTGACGTTGTTGACTTGCGACAGATTTGCGATTTTAAACCGGTTTATGGCGTCATGTTTGCCGATGATTTAAGGGCGTTTGATTTCTGGGCGTACTCGGATCTTGATGTGGTTTGGGGCGATATTAGACACTTTGTGACCGATTCCGTTCTAGCGAAGACTGACATCGTATCGTCGCGAGCGAAGAAATTATCTGGTCATTTCACACTGATCCGAAACACTACTCGAACAAATCGATTATTTGAATTAATCCCTGACGTCGCGAAGAAGATGGCGATTCAAAAATATTTAACCCTTGACGAACACGAAATCACTCAACGTTTAAAGGAATATTTGAATGGTTCGTTGCCACACGATGTGCTTCGTGTCCATTGGCCGGCTGAGTTGACGGTGAATGCGGCCTACCAACGTGGGCTTGGAGACTCACCTCTGTGGTGGCGAGACGGAAAGACCTTTAATGCAGAAGGTGAGGAGGTTATGTATCTCCATTTTCATAAGATGAAGAAGACGATGGAGACGATCAATTTTGGGTTTGACGATATGCCCAGTTCCTTTCAGGTTAACCGTCTCGGCGTTTGGCGGTAGTCGGCATAGATGTCAGATGTGGCGATCCGTAACGAGCTCTGAGAATTAACGTGACGGGTCTACAAGATAGTAAAGTCACTCCACTCAGCAATCTTTCCATCCTTGATATAGAAGACGCCGACTCCATGCCATTCGATCTTCCGATTCGGAAGATCGAAGCGGTCAATGCGATCATTGACGACAATTGAGCCGCGCGCGAACGTTTCAATAACTTCAAACTCGATGAATGCAGCCTGCCCGAGTCCTTGAAGGCGCTCAATAATTGCATCGCGACCACTGACCGATGGTGCCGTCTCGGTAGCACGATAGATGCAGTCATCGGATAAGAGTTCTCCTAGTTTTGAAAAGTTCATAGGTGCCACCCAGGTGGCACACATGGCATTTACCAGGTCGACATTGGCGGTTTCTGCTTGGGTCAGTTCCGCAGCCGCGTGGAGGCTTCTGGGTATGCCGAGGGATAAGGCACCAGACAGACCAAGAGTTGTGAGTGCCTGCCGTCTATCGATTAAGGAGTGACGTATTTTCATAGTGATGTTCTCCTACTGTGCGCTTTCGGCGCAAGTGCCTTCATTAGCGGCTGGTTCGGTGAGGGTCGATGGAAGTGAATTGTGGATCATTTTAATCTCTACGGTTCCTCCGTGGGTACGAAGGCCCACAGCTCAGGTTTGAGAAGCTGTCCCCATGATTCGTTAAAAGGATGAACCTGTTGAACCTGAATGTCTCCGCGATAGATGGGGAGCCCAGCATTAGCCCAGGCGAAGATAGATCCCTCCAAGTTGAAGGCTGTTGTGATTCCACGTTGTTGCAATTCTTGAATCAATTTGGCCGATCGATATCCGACGGAGCAGTAGGCCACAATCAGGGTGTCAGGGGAGACATGTTCTAGTGAAGTCATGAGGTCATTCGTCGATCGCACAAGACGTGCTTCCGGAAGATGACTTACTAGAAACTCGGAAGCGTCACGAGCATCGAGCAGAACCACGGGCCGTTCAGTCATCAGTGCTTCGGCTAATTGGTTGGTTGTTACAGTGGGGACAGTTGGAAAGTCTGCGCTGATTAGTTGATGAACCTCGTCCCACTCAAGTCGACCTGTGTCACTTCGGATGCGGTCATATGCGGGGCCTATTTGGGAACAATGCGCAGAGGAAAGGCAAATAAGGATTACGACTGTATAGCGGACAGTTCGTTCTGACAATCGAAGCAGCATTGTTCGCCCGTCGATCTAATTAGGCGTCGTCGGTTTCCTGGTTAAGCCGGTGCCGACTGACGGCTAGAACGGTTTCCTTGATTTTTGGATCAACCATACCTTTGAAAAACGCGCCTTCGTCGATTATTAGGCTTCTCGTTACGATTCGCCCTTCGGCCCGCCCAGTAGGCAAAAGTTCAACGCGATCGGTGGCTGTAATCTTTCCCCGGACCGTACCGAGCACGGTAATCGTACGTGCCATGATTTCTGAGCTCACATTCCCGTGTTTCCCAATTGCCAGACCATGCTCTGGAACCATGACTCGGCCCTCGATCCGACCTTCGACGATTAAGTGTTCGTTTGAACGCACTTCGCCTTTTATCAAGATCGTTCGACCTATCGAAGTCATCCCTTCTGGTACATCAAGGCCTTGAAAAGGCGGGTGATTATCTACTGGTGTGGCCAAGTTTCTCTTTCTTCGTTATAAAAGCAGACTCCATAATAGCTGAACAGGATAAAAGGTAAAGGTTGCAGCAGGAAAAGACGGTTTGCCAGCTATGGTGTTGCTGGCGGCCGGCCACGGCCTTCCACTCGAAAGTGGTACGCCACGGTTGCTATAATGGTTAATATGCGGGAGTAACTCAGTGGTAGAGTGCGACCTTCCCAAGGTCGAAGTCGCGGGTTCGACCCCCGTCTCCCGCTCCATTTTGCTTAGTTAATAGATGCGTTTTGGAATTATTCCGAAACGGTGGCGGAGTTAGGTGTCACCGCGCACATTTAAGGTGTTCCTTATTGAACCGGAACATCATCGAATGCCTTCAACACTTCACGGACAAGACTCCACCGGTCAAAGCCTTGACGACCGTAATCCAGTCCACGCCGCACGATGACGAGATCATGAGACGGAACCATTACGGTGTACTGGCCACGATTACCTGACGTCGAATAGGCGTCTCCAGGTACATCATCCCGATCGTCAGGCACCAACCAGAACTGCCCTCCATAAAAATTGCCACGTTCGCTGGTCGCCGGGGCTGGAGTTCGAACGAAATCGATCCATTCCAGAGACACTAATCGCTCATCGTTCCAGACACCGTTTTGTAAATAGAGCAGACCAAAACGACCAAGGTCTCGCGCATTCGTGTAGACCTGGCTGCTCAGCACAAAGTCTCCAAAGCGGTCAGTACTCACGAGCGTGTTTTGCATGCCGATTTTGTCGAGTAAGGCTGTCCGTGGAAACTCACGGTATTCCTTTTCGCTAAGAACCTGCTTCATGGCATAAATGGCGAGTAATGTATCGTAATTCTCATAATCCCAATTAGTGCCTGGCTCCCGAATCAACGCGCGACTACGCGCGCCAACAGACGAACTCGCACCAGCCCAATAAGAGAGGCCGGACCCAATCGCGTATTCGAGCCCTTGATTGTCAACCGTTTTAAGTCCGCTAGACATGTTCAAGACATGTCGCAGTGTGATCTTGGACCGGGGGTCATCGCCGTCCGCCGACTCGGGCAAGAACGGAAACCCCAGAGGTTCGTCGAGCGACAATCTGCCTTGATCAACCAGCATACCGATCAGAGTCGATGCGATGCTCTTTGCCGTCGACCAAGTACGCGTTCGCGTCCCTATATCAAGGTCAGGTGCGTACCGCTCATGGATGATGTTTCCACGATGCAATACCAGTAGGCTGAGCGTCACCTGCTCTGGCGACTCCCTGTCAAACGCCCAATCTGAGGCGGCCTCTAAGGCACTGGCATCAACATAGGTTGGCAGGGTGGTCGAAGTAACGAGGTCACCCTGTGGCCATGGTGTGCTTGCAGGGTCGTCATCGGGGTACGGCAAGTCCAAGAGCGGAAGTTGGTCAGTATCTGCCAAGGTTTGATCTGGTGGAAGGACCACGCAGCCGATTCCTTTGCGAAACGCCGCACGCATTTTTGGTACATAACGTCCAGAACCGATCACTACCCCTTTGCGGTCGTAATCAACTTCGTAGTCACCACCTCGTGCGGTACCAATCGGTTCAGGTAGAAACGCCAATTCCCGCTCAAATATCTGTTTCAGGGTGCGATTCGAAGTGAACAGGCCATTACACAGAAAGATTGCTTGTTGACCCTGACGAACCATCTCCCGTTGATGCCGCCAATAGTCGTACGTCTCTGACTGTTGTCCGACAACGGAAACCGTAAAGAGTAGTGTGACCGACACAAGTGCAACCAGCATTCCTCTCATTCAAACCTCCCTGAGACGCAGTGTCATCATACCGCGGCGAACGAGCATTCTTGGGTCATGGGAGCTCATCTTGCATCAACCATCTCCTCAGATGTGACACACGTCAAAGCTTACCTAGGCTACCTCAGCGCGGTAGGTGGTTCAACGGGGTTCAGATGAATGGGTGAGCATTGATTTAATAGGTTAGCGGTCGAGGAAGCGGATCAGCTCGGCGTTGACGATATCGGGTACTTCTTCGTGCGGGTTGTGGCCTACGTTCGGAATCAAGAAGACCTCGGCGTCAGGAATGATCTTGCCTGCCCGCCGTGCATTCTCTGGAAAATCTGGTCCGTCAATTTCACCTCCGAGGATCAAAGTCTTCGTGCGGATGTGAGGCCAGTCGTTGACTACCGTGTCTATTGACCGAAGGTTGCCACCGAGCCGGCGTACGTTCGCGAGTCGCGGCCAGTCACCGCTTAGCCGTTGCCCGTGTCGAATACGAAGATGTTCCACAAATTCAGGCCTCCAGTTGACGTAGCGTCGCGCCTCGGTCCGTAAATCGGCTTCGTAGGATCGCTGTAAGTTTGGGTTCGCGTCGACCTCGCCGTCGAACGGGTCAAACCCTCGTCCCGCCCGATTATCGGTTAGGCCGATTTGATTGATTGTCACGAGATGGGTGGTCATCTCTGGATAGAGAAAGGCGAACCGAGTGGCCATTTGTCCGCCAATTGAATGTCCGACGATGGCGGCCTCCGCGATGTCGAGGTGCTCCATGAGTTTGGCCGTGTTAGACGCGTGCAGGCTCATACTGTACGGAAGGAACGGTTTGGACGATTTGCCCCAACCGAGTCGGTCCTTCACGATGACGCGATAGCCTTCCCTGGAGAGGGCCTCAATCTGCTTCTGCCAATACCAACCGTAGTAGCTTCCCCCGTGGTGGAACACTGCGGCCCTGCCATTCGCGGACCCGACTGGTGCGACATCCATGTAGGCGATCCGTACGTTCTGGCCGTAAACCTTGAGATTCATGAATTTGACCGGATGGGGGTATTCGATCTCCTCCATATTGATCGAGATGGCTCCCCACTCGGCAGGAGGTTCTGCCGGAGGCTGGTGTGGCTGAGCTAAGAGTGTGTCCGAGAGGACGATGCCCAGCGTGGTCAGAAATATTAATTTCACAAAGGGTGGGGTCACGATTTGGCTGGCTATTGTCATCAAGCCTCCGATTCGGTTCGTCTTAATTACTATCATGATGAACGATGTCGATTTCGGGAATTCTACCCGAGTGGGATATTCTGTCAGGGTTTTCTGGATGCGTCTGTTATTGTAGCTTGGTGTTTACCTTCAGGGATTTAGAAGCGGGTGATCGCAGGTTCAGCCCTGTCTTCCACTTTGCAACTTAATGGTCTAATGATTTATCGACAGCGTTGGATTGGCTTGCTGGCGTTAGGTGTTGGTATTTGCACGGTGATTCCGTTGCCAGCGCAGCAGCACGTTACCGAGTGGCCTCAGTTTCGTGGTTTGACCGCGGGCGCGGTTGCCGATGATCCAACGCTACCGGAACGTTGGAGCGAAACAGAGAACGTAGTATGGACCGTGGACATTCCTGGACTTGGTTGGAGTTCACCGATTGTTTCTGGTGACCATGTTTTTGTGACGACAGCGATTAGTGCTGGCGCCGAACGTGCCCCGGTACCAGGACTTTATGACCCAGGTGAATCATTCGGCAAAACTCGGTCTGAGGCTGGCCACCAATGGATGGTCTACGACATTGACTTCGAAACGGGTGAAATTCGATGGGCCCGTGAGCTAGAGTCAGTGTCGCCTCCTGAACTTAAACATATAAAAAATAGTTTTGCGTCAGAAACGCCGGTCACTGATGGTCGTCGGGTATACGTGTACTTTGGCAGCACTGGCCTTGTAGCTGCTCTCAATATGTCTGGCGAAATCGTGTGGACATCAAATGTCGGTGCGTTTAATGGTGGACAGGAATTTGGAACGGCAGCATCTCCGGCTTTACACAACGGTCGTTTGTATATCGTTAACGACAATACCACCGGTTCATTTCTAGTGGCTTTCGATGCAGAGAGTGGAGAAGAGATTTGGCGAGTATCGCGTGACGAATCCGAGAACTGGTCGACACCGTTTGTCTGGGAGAACGAAGTTCGTACGGAGATTGTGACGACTGGTCGAAGAAAGATTCGGTCCTACGACCTCGATGGCAACGAGTTATGGGAACTCGGTGGGATGACAGTCAATGTTGTTCCGACACCGTTTGCAGCGAACGGCTTGCTTTATCTGAGTTCTGGGTACCCTGGGGGCTACCCGCGACCAGTCTACGCGGTTCGGCCTGGTGCAATCGGGGATATTTCACTGGATGAAGACGAAACACGGAGTCGGTTTATCGCTTGGTATCAACCGCTTCTTGGAACTTACAGCACGTCGGCACTCGTATATCGAAATTATTACTACACGCTTCTGGATCGCGGTTTTTTGTTGAGTCACGATGCCCGTAGTGGAGAAGAGATCTATGGGCGGCAGCGAATCGCTCCGGGCCATGGATTCACGGCCTCTCCATGGGGATACAACGGCAAAATATTTGTGCTCAGTGAGGATGGTGATACCTACGTCATCAAGGCTGGACGTTCCTTCGAAATTGTGCATACCAATTCACTGAATGAGATGTCACTTGCGACGCCTGCTATTGCGCGTGGAAGCCTCTTTATTAGAACGCAGTCAAGACTGTACCGATTCAGTCAACTTGGGGACCGTCTGCAATGATTGAGGGAGCAATTCAAGGGATATTGACCTAGTCTACTCAGGTAAAATATTCAATTTCTGTTATCAACTTCATTAGACCCAAGAATTTAGTCTGGGGCAGAGGTGCCGGTACCATTGGCTGGCCATCTAAACTAAGTTCATAGGCGTTCTGGCTGATTCTTATACTATCGGGGCTCGATGTTGGCAGTGGCCTCTAGCAGCCGGGCGCCCCGCAGTGTGCCTTCGATAGCGTAATTACCCTCGTGGCACGCAAATTCATAGATCACGCCCGTGCCAGGGGACGGGCGCATATAGACTCGAGCGGTCCAAGGCTGAGTCCAGGTCGACGGGTCGTGCATGGTGTACTCGTATTGCAGTGTCTCTGGGCCAATGCGAGTGAATCGCTCGATTAGGCGAAGATCGTGTGATGCGCCACGGGGAGGACGCGCCAGATTTGTGGTCTCGACCACGAGGGTGTCTCCCTCCCACCGGCCGCGGGAGTGTCCGAGGTCGGTACGAAGGTTTGACGGAAGATGTGAACGTTCGTCGAGTGAAACGATCCGGGTATCGTGCATCATCTCCATCAATATGGCGACGTGGTCGCGAGTCTGCACGATTTGGTAGTTGCTGTTGTAACCTCTGCCAGTCATCGGGACACGGCCACCACTGCAGCGAAGTCCAGAGCCGAGGTCGTCGAGTTCTTGCGCGAAACGTGGACGGCCAACGGCCCTCCGTGCTTCTGCGCGTTGTTGTGCCTCTTCGGTCAGTGATGGAATGCGCCCGTTCGGCGGGTCGATGATCAGCGACGTGCGATTATCGAACCACCGATCAATGAGCCAGAATTGGTTATAGTTTCCGGTTCCCTGTGGATTTTCCTCGGTGACGCCATCACGCGACTGAAAGTCTTCCTGGTCTGCTAAAGCCGCTCGAAAAATACTCTCGCCAAAGGCCGCGTCGGTCTCGCCATTGAAGAGCTCAGCCGCTCGAGCCGCCAGTGTGGCTACTTCTTCCTCGGTCAAGGTTGGTCGACCGTCGAGTTGTTTTGGTCGTTCCAGTGGGGTCGCCGAATCGCTGGCCCAGACACCCTGTAGGTCGGGCTGGCCATCCGCTGTCCGTGGAGCTGTCCATCCCTCAGGGCTAGTACCCTTTGGTTGACCCGTTGCCGCGAAAGGCACCATTAAAATGATCGCCATAACCGCAATTATCGAACTACCATTTCGGTTTTTCATCTAATCCTCCTGCCCTGTGTGCACGAGTGCCGTCAGCTGCACAATAGTTCATGTGACACGATAGGTCGTCTGGAGGAATTTCGCAACAATTTTGAGCCACCGAGGTGATCCGCGCACGGATTGCCTGGACTCGCGCTGCGACCGAATATCGGGATTTTGGGATCAACAGAAGTGAGTGCCCTGGAAGACAAGGCCAACGGGGACGTTAGTCTTTGTTTTCCTTGTTGCAATAGACAAGAGCACGCTGATGGCGACTCAGTTGGACCAATCGACCATCGAACTTAACAACGCTCGTTCGATTTACGCCGAGACTCCCGGTATAAATAGAACGGTGGAATTTCCCCCATTGTGATGCCGATGATCGTCCAATAGATTTGTTTTACTTCGAGCCACCAGGGCTCCTTGAGCTACGTGGTGCGAGCTCGAAGAGCCAGGTAGTGCCTGCCTCTATACTGCCAGGTCCACCGAATCCATATTTGCGATTGAGTTCGTCGCTCACGCCCTGTATTACATCCGCTCCCGATCGGATCCGTACGAGCGTTCGTTCGTATCGTTTACCTTCAATACGCGCAACGGCTCGACCATCTTGCTCCGCTTGGACAGGCCACTGTTTCCACATTCGCCCGATGGCGTTGCCCATATATCCTGACACTACATAAATCTTTCCGCTATAGTCGGCGACCCAGACCACTCGGGACCGGGGAGGGGTCAGGAGCTGTAAGTCGATTGTCCCGACATCACCAAGGAAACTCCAGTCAGGCTCAGGGCCTCCGACCAATTCGCCCGCTATGAGTGGTCCACCTCCAAAGAATGGCGATGGTGGATCGGCACTCTCCGATGTTACGGCTAAGGTGCCGATCGCAATGATTGGGATAAGGATTAGTAATCCGATAAGCACCAGCATTCTACGAACCAAGGTCGATTCGAATAGGTTTCCCATAACGGCTCCGCCTTAACCTTGCGCTTGCTTCAGTGTCACTATGTTTCTAACGCAATCACATAATCGGGTTCAACGTAACCACCCATCTTGATGAAGTGTTTAGCGTTCCAGAAAAGATAAACGTGGTGCCATCTGGCATCACAATGTGCCGGTTCAACCACCAGCACCAAATAAGAATTGCGATGGGTAATCCGATAATCGCGAGTGCCCAACAGAGCGATTTTAAGAAATCTGAGCTAAAGATATTTGCAGCTCTTCCGGTAAATACTAGGTGGGGGGCGCGGACATGGTCTGCGGTCATCAAGCTCGAATAAGTGCCAGAACCTCGTCGCGTCGAGCTTCCATACTGGTCTGGCTGTTGGATTCGAGGTTTAGTCGAATCAGTGGCTCAGTATTCGAGGGGCGGACATTGAAATGCCACATGGGATATTCGACGGAAACTCCATCCATCTCATAGGTTCTGCCATCTTTGTACGCGTTCTTGATACGTTCAATTGTAGATTCGACAGCGTTTATATCAGGCATCTTTGTATTGATTTCTCCCGAAATAAAATATTTCTGCCTCAGTGGTGAAAGAAGTTGTTTCAGTGTCATGTTTCTGATCGACATCAATTCAAGAATGAGCAGTGCTGGGATAAAGCCATTGTCGGCGAAGAAGTTGTTACGGAAGTAGTAGTGCCCGGTGACTTCTCCACCAAATGCAGCATCTTCCTCTCGCATCCGTTTCTTGAAGAAAGCGTGACCTACTCGATTCATTAAGGCAGAACCACCGAATGCGGTGACTGTATCTTTGACGGCATGGCTGGCTCTTACGTCGTAGATGATGTTTGCACCGTCCTCCTTTCTGAGAAAGGCTTCCGCGAGTAGTGCGGTGATGAAATCTCCGGAAACGAACTCACCATCATCATCAACAAAAAAACAGCGATCTGCGTCACCGTCCCATGCAATACCCACGTCTGCGTCGTCCTTTTCTACTTGTTCGACGAGGCCGATTCGGTTCTTCGCAATAAGAGGATTAGCTTCATGTGTTGGAAAGGTGCCATCGATGTCGAAGCATAGCGTGGTCACTTTAAAAGGCAGCCGGTCAAACAGGGCTGGTGCTACGAGACCACCCATTCCATTTCCAGCATCTAAGACTAGCCGAAAAGGACGAAGTCCAGAGATGTCAACGAATGACAGGATGTGTTCGAGATAGTCGTCGAGGAGGTGTTCGTCGGTTAATGTGCCATAAGTGGTCGGAGTAGGAATTTGGTCAGCCAAGATCATGTCCCGAATATCAGAGATCCCAGCGTCGCCACTCAAGGGGAATGCCCGTTGTCGAACCAGTTTAACGCCGTTGTATTCCTTCGGGTTATGAGACGCGGTAATCTGGGCGCCACCGTCAAAATCGTCGCGAGCGACTGCGTAATAGAGCATGTCGGTTGCTAGCATTCCAAAGTCAACGACGTCGGCCCCTTGAGTACGCGCTCCATCGATAAATGCTGCTGACAGCGTAGGTGAGGACAGCCGCATGTCGCGAGAGACCGCAATCCTCTCTGCGCGAAGAAATGCTACAAAGGCTCGGCCAATCTGATGTGCTAAGTCTTCGTTAATTTGACTGGGATAGAGGCCGCGGACGTCATAGGCTTTAAAAACCGTTTTATCGATTGTTTGCATGGCTATGGTCTGGAGATGTCTCCACATTGTCAGCCGATTCGTGTATACGGGCTGATTACAGAATTGTCCCCGATTACGGCACCCGGACCGATTACAGCGTGATCGCCGACGGTTACGTTGTGTCCTACAATCGCGTCTCGGACCGTTGCATTGGCACCGATGGTTGTTCCCGACCACACGATGGCACCATCGATCACTGCGCCAGATCCGACTCGTGTAGCTGTTCCGATGACACTGTATGAGCCGATCGTCGCTTTTTCGTCGACCTCGACGCGGGCAGCGATAAAGCAGGTACCTTCCAGTCTCGCATCGGAGCTAACCGTGGCACTTGGAGCGATATGAGGATGACCAGTGGCTACGTCACTGAACGGGTAGGCTTTGCAGGTTCCGGTCATGATGTCGCGATGTAATTGCAGATACTTCTCTGGTGTTCCTATGTCGATCCAGTATCCATGATCGATGTAGGCGACGAAGGTGTCTCCGCTTTCGACCAGTGACGGGAAATACTTCCTTTCGATCGACCAGTTTGTTTCGTCTGGAATCCGATCGAACGTGACTGGCTCTAGAACATAAATTCCCGCATTAATGGTGTTACAGGTAATTTGATCGTCAGAGGGTTTTTCAAGAAATCGACTAACGTTTCCGTCCGGGGCGGTTTCCACGAGTCCATAGGCAGACGGATTATCAACCGGTGTGAGAACGATGGTCGCCTTTGCGGAGCGGGAGCGGTGAAGTTCGATGACCTCTCTGAGATCCGTGTTGGTCAGGACATCGCCGTTAAATACGAGAATGGTATCCTTAAGGTTACCGGCCGCGAATTTGACCGCGCCGCCGGTTCCGAGTGGTGACGGTTCCACCATATAGTTAATCCTGATACCTATTTCCGAGCCGTTACCAAAGACCTCTTCGATAGCTTTCGGTTGATAGTTCAGGCTGAGAATAACCTCGTCTATCTCTGGGAGTTGTTTTAGTTGTTCAATCTGGTAGCGCAATAGCGGCCGGTCAAAGACTGGAACGATCGGTTTGGGGGTGTCAATTGTGAGGGGGCGGAGGCGAGTGCCGAAGCCTCCAGCGAGTAAGACGGCCTTCATGACCAGAGATCATAGCTTAGTGGAGGTTTACGGTCTGTGTCGCAAGTGTGTTTCTGTGGCAGGTTACAATGAGGACACTAACTGAGTTTATGCTAGTTATGAATCTTCCAAATTCTCTGACGCTGGTGAGGATTTTTCTTGTGCCGTTTCTTGTCGTTGTGCTGTTGACGAGATTTGAAGCCGTTCTAATCTTTGGATTACCTAAAGAAATGATCGGAGCGTCCATTTTTGGAATTGGCGCTCTGACGGATTGGTTGGATGGTTATCTGGCTAGGCGGCGCGGGCAGGTTACCGCACTTGGTCAGATGATGGACCCACTAGCAGACAAACTGTTGGTCACGGCTGCGTTGGTGTCGTTGGTCTGGATGGAATTAGCGGCCGCGTGGATGGTCTGGGTGATACTCGGAAGAGAATTGGCGGTTACGGTGCTTCGAAGTGTCGCCCACGGGAGAGGAATTAGTATCCCGGCGTCGATGTTGGGCAAGGTCAAAATGGGCCTGGAGATCTTGGCTATTTTGCTGCTTATGTTGAGTAATCAGGTTCAATGGTTTTACCTGCTTGGAACCGTTGCGCTTTGGGGAGTCTTGGTCGTGGCAGTCGTCTCTGGGATTGATTACTATCGCCGTTACGATCGATTGCTGTCCGATCCCAAGGTTGCTGATTTTGAACTCGCACGTAGACGGACAAGCCAGTCGACGAGGCGAGCTGGTTAGTTGATATCAAGAGGTCAGCTCGGACGGGTATCGCAGGTCGAATCAGAGATAAGCTCGTCAAGTCTTACTCCCTGAAGAAATGGTCAAATCGGCGGAAACCCGCTAGAAGGTGGATGGGGTTACTCAGGGCTCTGAGTTTCAACCTCGGTTGAGCCGTCGCCGGCCTCTTGGCCGCCGTCTGTCTGATCAGTCGCTTGGCTTTCAATGTCAGTTATAGCCGCTTGGGCATCAGCCAGAAACAGGCTTTGCGGAAATTCATCCCGCAGTTGTTGAAAAAACGAGAGAGCCTCTTGGAAGTCGCCCTCGTTGTAGTGTGCGTCAGCCAAATAGAAATACAGAGCTTCCCGGCGAGTATATTGCGGGTCGGACTCTGCAATTGTTTCGAACCGATCGATTGCTCCCGGCCACCACTCGTTTCGATAATAATACTGTCCGACTGTATATTCAGAGTCTGACAAACGGTCCTTGGCTTCTCTGAGGTAAGTGTTTGCTTGTGGAATCAGATCGCTGTTCGGAAACCGTTCAAGGAATAATTCGAACTGCTCGATCGCTGACTGAGTCCACGACTGGTCCCGCTCAGGTTCTCGCATTTGGTGGTGATGGACGAGAGCCAGTTTGAACTGGGCATAGTCAGCGCGAGGATTTGTGGGGTAGAGACGAAGAAATTCTTCATATTCAACGAGAGCGGAGGTGTATTGGACTGAGCCGCCCTGCCCTTCATAACTGTCTGCGACGCCGATCCTGGCATCCGCTCGAAAGTCACTTTGGGGATAGTTGTCTCGAACTTGGACAAAGAAACCTCTTGCGTCACCCCAGTTTTCTTCCGCCAGAGCTGCTTCTCCTCGTTCGAACAATATACGGTCTCCGCCAAGCGTCGCCGGGGTAATCTCCGGAGGGTTCTCTCCGCCGCAGCTCGAAGCTAGGCAGATGAGAGCGAGCACTAGGGGAAAGACTGATAGCTTCGAATGATACTTCGACGAGTAGAAGGCGTTAAGGTTGTTCACGATCCTAGCTCCGGCTCCCTCTTGAGCCACTCGCATTCCGCGCGGATACCGTCCTCTAATTCAACTGACGGAACAAAGTTTAACTCGGATTTTGCCAATGTGGTATCAGCATAAGTATCGCGCATGTCACCCTTTTGAGGTGCCTTGGTATCAATTATTGGAATGTTTCCAGTCTGATCGGCCATAAGTTGGATTACCTGGTTTACAGACACACGGGAGCCGCCACCAATGTTATACACGGTTCCAGGGTGACCTTGACTGGCAGCGGTAATAGTTGCGGACACGATGTCATCGATGAACGTAAAATCCCTGGTCTGCTCTCCGTTGCCATAAAGTGTGATTGGTTGTCTGCTCTGAATCGCTAGAAGGAAACGGTGAAATGCCATGTCCGGTCGCTGGCGGGGTCCGTATACGGTGAAGTAACGCAGCGATACTGTGGGAACTTGATGATTGATCCAATACAAACAGGCTAGATGTTCCGCGGCAAGCTTTGTGACGCCATAGGGCGAAACAGGCTTCACTCGAGCATTTTCACACATCGGAATCGATACTTCATCGCCGTAGACCGAAGAGCTTGAAGCGTAGACGAATCGATCGAGTGGTTTATTGACACACGCCTCAAGTAACACTTGGGTCGCATTGATGTTACGGGCGGTATATATCGAAAAGTCCGTTCCCCAACTTCGACGAACACCGGCTTGCGCGGCTAAGTGAAAGACATGGCTCACATCTATGAGCAACTCGTTCCAGTCGGCCGTAATTATCTCGGCGTCGACAAAACGAAACCGCGAATGCCCACGCAAGGTTTCTAAGTTTCGCTCTTTTATTTTTCGGGGATAGTAGTCCGTGAAACAATCTACCCCGATTACCGAATAGCCAGTTGTGAGCAGTCGTTCGGCGAGGTTTGATCCAATGAAGCCAGCGACGCCGGTCACCAGCACGTTCATCTCAACACCGCCTGAATGTCCTGCGGAAGTCTGTAAGGCTTTTCTGATTGGTTAATAGATGCATGAACAGTGTGACCGGTTGCTAGATGAAATTTGTCTGTTTGTCGAAAGATGTCGTAATGGAACTGTATCCGAACTGGAGACACCAGTGACCCCACGGTGACGATGTTTAACAAGTCGTCGTATCTTGCCGGTTCACGGAATTCACAATGTGCTTCAATCACTGGCAAATAAAGCCCGGTCGTCTCCAGAGAGCGATAGGGCTTACCGAGCGATCGAAGGAGTTCCGAACGACCCACTTCAAACCAGATAAAGTAATTCGCATGATATGCAACGCTCATCTGGTCGGTATCGGCGTACCGGACTCTGATTTCAAAAGAGTGTGTTTTCACTAGTCTAGTTCGATTGAGTGGAGAATCCTTAAGAGTTACCCATAGAGGCCGCTTTGCGTAGTATTTGTGTTGCCAGTGCTGAGTCGTTTGATCCGTAAATTGCCGATGAGGCGACGAGAATTTCAGCGCCGGCCGTTACTACTTCCGGCGCATTGTCAGCTTGGATTCCCCCGTCTATCTCGATCGGCGCTCCGTTGCCTGCGGCATCGAGGAGTTGCCGGACGGATCGTATCTTTTGAATACTTTCAGGGATGAAGGTTTGGCCCGAGAACCCAGGATTGACCGACATCACCACCACGAAGTCGACGAGATGAGCAACTGGTTCGAGGGTTTTTTTCGGTGTTGCTGGGTTTAGAGCCACGCCTGCCTTCAAGCCAAGGGACTTAATCGCTTCTAGAGTTCGGTGCAGGTGTGGGCACACTTCAATGTGGACCGACATCATCGAAGCGCCCGCTTTTGCAAACGCTTTAATGTGACGGTCTGGTTCTATGATCATTAGATGGACATCAAGTGGAAGCTCGGTCGCTTTTCTAAGGGCAGCTACTATCGGGATTCCAATAGTGATATTGGGAACGAAACGACCGTCCATTACATCGATGTGAATAAGATCGGCTCCTCCTCGCTCAACGTCTGCGACGGCTTGGCCGAGATTGCTAAAGTCAGCCGAGAGGATTGAAGGGCCTATCTGAAGTGTCATTGGCTAATCTCCAGAGAAATTGATTCGCCCGGCGCAATTTGAAATCCCGCTTCGGGAGACTGCCGAAGAACGATTCCTGCTGGAACTCCTGGATAGGGATGGTCATCGACGACTGTGATTCTGAATCCTCGCAATCGTAAAACGGACGATGCAGTCTCGCTAGTGATACCGATTAGGTCTGGCATGACGAATGTTCGTTCTCGTTCACCACGATTGACTAGGAGAGAGACGCGCTGTCCTTCGCTGTTAAATGGCCGTTGTTGAGCGACCACCGCATCAACCGGGTAACGGTTCGAGTTGATCTCTGCTAGTTCATCCAGCAAGAATGCATTGTCCTCAAGGCTACGTCTGGCAGCCTGCTCGGAGGCACCTATCAAACCTGGTAGTGAATCCGGTGTCGGTCCTGAGCTTAACCATGTCTGCACGCTCCGTTGACTCCGAGTGATCACCTCAGGCATCGGATCCTGCTCAGCAATTCGGCCCACGGTGATCGTTTCGTGTACCCTACGAATCGGTTGCGTCCGCAGGTTCAACCCGGCGTTGCTCAAAACAATCTGTGCTTCCTCGGGCGTCAGGCCTCTAAGATTGGGAACGTCGACTTCTCGATTTGCTAGGGCCATTTGGAGGGCAAGAAGTGCAAATAGCCCGTAGGTGGCCCCAAGTGCACCGAGGAGCACAACAATTTTACCGACTCCAAGGGCCCATTTATTAAGGGGCGACTTTGCCGCCATCCGAATTTAAATTTTAGCGGAAGTGCTTATTTTACACAAGGTTCAAGGTATTTGATGTTTTAATTGTGCGGCAAAAAATGCTTCTAGCCCGTCCCGATGTGGAAGTGTTCGAAAGAAGCCTTCTTCGTCAATCAAAGGGGCGATCTGTGGGTTCGCTGGTCGTTCGATGGTGAAGTTTGGGTTCTTCGCGAGGAACTGACGGACCACGTGTTCGTTTTCCTCTGGTTCGCTGGAACAAGTTGAATACAGAATCCGCCCTCCGGATTCGACCACTCGACTTGCTTCCTGAAGAAGCTCGGCTTGCAACTTCGCGAACGAAGCGAGATCCTCCGCCGTGCGTTTCCAGCGAATGTCCGGATCACGCCGTAATGTTCCAAGACCTGAACACGGGGCATCTACAACGACCCACCGCATCACGGCTGGAAAGGGTAAAGATCGGCCGTCTAGGCGGACGACTCTTGTGGATTGAATTCGATACTGTTTAAACGTGCTTGAGAGTAAGTTCGTGCGGGCGCGGCGAACGTCAGCAGCGATCAGAAGCCCTCGGTCCTCCATATGCGTGGCTATTACAAGTGCTTTTCCGCCAGGTGCAGCACAGGTGTCGAGTATTTGGTCGCCCGGTTGCGCTGTCACTAGTTCGCCTATTAACTGCGACGCCTCATCTTGTAGCCAAAATAATCCCTGTGACGCGAGGGGAGAATCTCGAGGGTTTCCTCGGGTGACGATTAGCGCGTGCGGGCTCCATGTTGATGGACGAGTGTCGATGTCACAGGCAAGGAACTCGTTAGCGAGGCGAGCGGGAGAGCACTTCAGTGTGTTTACGCGCAGCGTGATTGGGGCCGCTTTATTGTTAAAGGCTGTCCATGTGATTGTTGATTCTGGACCATACCTGTTGCACCAGCGTTCCATGAGCCATCTTGGATGAGATTGGCTGATGCTCAAGTAATCTAAGATATTGCTCCCATCTGTTTGCTGAAGGTCACTCGGTCGAGAGGGAAGGTGCTGAGATTGCATATCTCGTTCGATAGTTCTGAGGACAGCATTGATGTAAGGAGCAGCGCTCTTCTTGCCTAGCTGACCCGCCAAATTAACGGCTTCATTGACCACCGCGTGTGCAGGAACGCGATCCAAGTGGAGTAGTTGATATGTAGAAAGTCGCAGTAGATCAAGAAGATCGACGTCAATACGGTTTAACGACCGCGTCGACGCCTTTTGGATAATAAAGTCAAGTTTGGCTCTCCAACGGAGTGTACCGATGACAATCTCGGTTACCAACGCTCGGTCGCGCTTATCGATCAACCCTGCGCGAATCTCAGCTTGGGCATTTGCGAGATCTAATCGTTGGACTTGGACCTTTCTGAGAATTTCTAATGCGGCGTACCGAACTGCTGAACTCATGATGATTTAGACATAAAAATTGATCCAATGGCTATGGGGTGACCTGCCAAAAATGCACGTGTGTCAAGTGGTGCACGTCCAGGCAATTGAATCCTAAGTATCCCGATGGGGAGTGCGCCTCCAGTGGCGACGATGAGGCGGTCCTTGTGGATTGCGATGATCTGTCCAGGCGTTGTCGTGGCTTGATCTACCGAGAAATGATCTATTTTTTCACTCTGTAAAAGTAGATATCGAGTGTCATTGAGGTGGCTATAAGCATGTGGCCACGGGTGCAGGCTTCGTATCTGGTTGTGAATCTGCTTAGCAGAATTCGCCCATTGAATTTGTCCGTCTTCTTTTGTGATTCTCGGTGCGAATGTGGCCTTGGATTCATCTTGATTTTGTTGGGTGATGCCTCCTTTGGCAAGATTATTGACACAAGTAATCAAGAGGCTGGCGCCTATTTTAGCGAGTCGGGGTTCAAGGGTCTTTGTAGTGTCATCGTGGGTGACCGGAATAATCTGTTGTTGGAGCATCGGCCCGGCATCCATCTTTTTGATCAGTTTGATGATCGTAATGCCTGTTTCGGTTTCGCCGGCCATGATTGCCCGTTGAATTGGCGCGGCCCCACGATATTTCGGGAGCAGCGAGGGGTGGATATTGATCGTTCCGAATGGAGGAAGTTGCAACAGGCGATTAGGAAGGAATTGCCCATATGCCACCACGACACCTAAGGCCGGACGCAGAGTGGCTAAGTCGTCGAGGAATCCGGTGTCGTTCAGTTTTGTTGGTTGAATTACAGGCAAGTCTGATTTTAGGGCGATCTCTTTAATTGGCGACGCAGAGAGTCGCTGTCCGCGTCCTCTGTGCCTGTCTGGTTGTGTGACGACGGCCACAACAGAGTGCTCGGAATTGAGGAGTGCCTCGAGCGCCACAACGGCGAATGATGGTGTTCCGAAGAAGACTATCTTCACCATTTCCCCAATCGTTTGAGTTTCTTGATTCTTCGGATGATCAGTTCTCGCTTGAGTCCTCGAAGATGGTCGAGAAAGAGTGAACCATCAAGATGGTCGATCTCATGTTGGAAAATTCGTGCCAAGAGTCCGGTGGCTTCGATTTGTTGAGGTTTTCCTCGCCGGTCGAGACCTTGCACTAGAGAACGGGTCGGCCTGGGAATCTGGGCCTCGAATCCAGGCAGACTCAAGCAACCTTCGGATTCTGATTGAACTCCCTCGCGTTCGACGATTTCAGGATTGATCATGATGACAAGGTCTTTACTCTCACGACCGAATGAGGGATCCGCGACAAAAAGTCGAATTGATAAACCAACCTGAGGTGCTGCCAGGCCGATACCGGATGAGGCGTACATTGTTTCAACCACGTCGTCAATCAGTCTCTGTGTCTCGCTTGTGATGTCGGTAATTTCTGAAGCACGGGTCTGGAGAATCATGTCTCCGTACTTGGTGATGGAGCGAGCCATAGATGAATCTTATTTCCTTTTTGCCTTGCGCTCGAAAGAACTGGAATGGATCCACGTTGAAAGACACGGTTTGTTGTTGTTTTGTTGGTAATGAGTGATTAGGGGTAGCGGTATTTTTTGGCAAGCATCCGGTTCTCGTTGGCGATAGACTAGAAACCGTGATTACTCGGCGAAGTTTGTTCTTGGGTGCTCTCGCGCTTCCCGTGTCGAGAGTCGGAAGAGCCCAGTCGGCTGGTGAGGGTGGGATGCTGTTAAGCCTGCATCAGAATACGTCAAGGGGAGCTGGGTATCAGGGGTCTCTTGAGGGTTGGGCGCAAGCTGGTATTCGGTACGTTGAATTAAACGATCGACTACTGGATGACTTTCTACGAAACGAATCGCTGCAGACGGCGGGAAGGGTATTGACTGATCTTGGCTTGACACCCGTGTCGGCGGCAGCAGCGTTGCCCGATCTCTGGCTGCCGGGTCCAGATAGAAACGCTTCGCTCGAAATGTGGAGAAAACGTTGTGATCAGTTCTCGGCTCTTGGGCTTCGACGGGTTTATTCGCCGTCGGTCACCACTCGGCCAGTTACGGCGGACGATTTTTCGGCAACACCGGACTGCATTCGAGAAGTGGCAGATGTTTCGTCAGAGTACAACTTGGTTGCGATGATCGAATTTCTTCGGACGTCAACTCATTTGGCGACGTTGACGTCGGCTTTAAAAGTGATTCGTGAGGCAGCGCATCCAAATATTGAACCGATGATCGACTTTTTTCATTTTTGGTCTGGCTTGAGCAAGCTTCAAGATCTAGACCTCTTGAATCACGGTGAACTTGGTCATGCGCATTTTCAGGATTTACTTGATACACCACGTGAACTGATTGATAACAATTCGCGATTGATCCCCGGTGATGGCATTGCTCCGCTGGTTGCAATTATTCAAAAGCTGGCTCAAAAGGGCTACGTTGGAGCACTGTCTGTCGAATTGTTTCGTCGTGAGTGGGTTCAAGGAGATCCATTTCGGGTTGCTGCAGAGATTCGTCGAAAAAGTGAAACGGTCATGCGTCAAGCAGGCGTGTTGTGATTGGGTTATCTCCTAGGACGAGAAGGGTTGTTAATTAATGGATCGATTGGTTCGAGCTAAGAGAGCGTGGTTTGTTGAGGAGTGTGTGGGACGTATAGTCCGGGAACGCGACGGTCAGGCGATCCCGAAGTTGTTTAGGGTTCGAACGGGTAGGCAGATGTCCTGGGACCATGGTTAGGAGGAAGTCATGTTAAATATTAGAGTGTCACGGTTGTTGGTTCGGATGTGTGCCATTGCGGCGATTATCGTGATGGGGATCACTGCTTTTGCCAGCGCGCAGGGTTCAATGAAGAGCGGTGTGGCTCATCGGAATATCGATTATCTCGCTGGTGCTGACCATGCCGACGCGAAGGACATGCTCGACGTCTTTATGCCGAAAGACGCGGTCGATGTTCCAGTCGTCGTCTATTTTCATGGAGGCGCTCTCCAACGGGGAACAAAGGCGATTGGAGCCGGTTTAGCCAAACAGTTGACGGCACGTGGGATTGGCGTTGTAAGTGCGAATTATCGATTGTCTCCTACTGTCATGCATCCAGCGCATATGGAGGACGCGACAGCTGCGTTTGTTTGGACGAAGAAGAATATTCAGATGTATGGCGGTGACCCGAATCGTGTTTTTGTTTCTGGCCACTCGGCGGGTGCCTATCTCGCCGCGCTCATGTCCCTCGATTCCACATATCTTGGCGCTCATGGAATGAAGTTATCCGACATTCGTGGAACTATTCCTATTAGTCCATTTCTTTATGTAGAGGAAAAGGATGTGGCGCCCAGTCGCTCAAAATCGGTTTGGGGTATCGATGAAGCGGTGTGGAAGAAAGCTTCGGTGTCGCCATATGTCGGACCTCAAAAGCCGCCGATGTTACTAATCTATGCTGACGGGGATGATCCTTGGCGGCGAGAACAAAACGACCGACTTCAGATGCAACTTGTGAAGCACGGGAACGAGGTTGCTCTCGAAGAAATCATGGACCGGACTCATGGGAGTGTGAATTCCAAGATGGGTAACGATCAAGACCCAGGGATGACCACGGTCGCAATGTTCATTGAGGGACATTAAGTCGTCGTCGAATATGCGGTGGCTTTGCTGATGTGTGAGCGGCGGGCAGATGTAGAGTCTCGTCGCGCGCGGCTGCCGGAGTTGTCTTTTTTAAGCGAGGCACTCTCTTAAATTGTCAATTCAAGGAACTGCCTCTGGCAGAGAGTGACGCACTTCTTGGGTTTCTTTTTAAGCAGTGTGCGGAACCGGCGTACCAGTGCCGGTTTCATTGGGAGCAGAATTCTGTTGCGTTCTGGGACAATCGCTGCACCCAACATTTGGCTATTTGGGACTATTACCCTGAGGTTCGTCATGGGGACCGAGTGTCTATTAAGGGCTCGCGTCCCTTTTACGCCCCGGCCTCTGGCCGATGAGGTTGATGAACGACGGGTCGGGGAAGGGCGAAGTGAGGAATTATGACCACGACTGTCGTACGAATCACAGCTGCTCTACCAGGGATTCTGCTTGCCGTGAGCGGTGTAGGCTGGCTGGGTGACCCTGCGACGGCGGCTGAGGGCTTGGGTATGCCCCTACTGGAGGGAATCGGGCGCAGCACTCAAATTGGTGATTTCGGGTCGTTTTTTCTAAGCGGCGCAGCCATGGTTCTTATTGGCGCGTGGACGGCCCAACCTGCTTGGTTGCTGGCTCCGGCCTTACTGCTCGGCGGTGCAGCTGGAATGAGAATTTTTGCATTCGTTGCCCACGGTGCACCGTTTGCTGCGATGTTTATTGGGGTCGAGTTGGTAATGAGTGGGATCTTGGTGACGTCTGCCTTCTTGCTGACCCGAGCGGGACGTCTACCTAATTAGTAAATCTGAAGCTATAAGGAACTGGCTGAGACGTTGAAGCTGTTTCTCGATCCTAACGGTTTAGCTGACTCAACTCTCTTAGCCAGCTTCGTTGAAGCGTCGTTCACGTACAAAATGGAATGATGTCAGTCTCATTCTCGGGATTGGTTCACTATGAACGGCGAATGATCAGCAGGAAGAATAAACAAGAGGTAGCTGTTGAAAACACTTTTATAAATAGTGATTAGAAGTAAGAATGGGGATAACTTTGAATAATTCAGTAAACCGTGGCGATTGAGGACTGTCGCTAGAGTGAAATGAGGCCTTATGGAGATGTTGCCGCGTAGCGTACTGTGTTTTGGCCTAATTCTTGGATTAGGTGAATTGCCAATCGGATCGGTTGTCGGTCTTCACGCCCAGACGACGGGGAGTGCGAATCAGCCGGAAAGCGTCGACCCCTGTGCGTCACCCGCGAATAAGATCGTGGCGGAGAATTGTCGCCCTGGAAATCCACGTACGGAATGGGACGTCGGCTTTGAAGGTGATCCTGAAATTCAAGGGTTTGCGACCGACATGAGTGTGAATTTAGGGGAAACGGTCTCATTCAAGATTAAAACGCATTCACCTAGCTATCGAATCGATATCTATCGGATGGGATGGTACGGCGGAGACGGCGCCCGTTTGATTGACACGTTTCAGCCCTCAGCCAGTTTGCCGCAGGCGCAACCTGATTGTTGGGTTCACACGAACATGCGTTTCGTGGACTGTGGGAACTGGGAAGTTTCGGCGTCATGGCAGGCTCCGGCCGATGGTGTTTCTGGTGTCTACGTCGCTCGGCTGGTTCGTGAAGATGACGAACCTGAACCTTGGCGATCCCAAGGTGAACGGGGGTTTCCCAGAGAGCGTCCGCCGGAGGGGCCACACGCATACGGCGCGCTTGGTCTTGGGGCACTTCGGGATGCCCTGATAGAGAAACGTGCAAGTCATATTGTTTTTGTCGTTCGTGATGACGCGGGTGAGTCGGATGTGCTTGTGCAGACCTCGGACCCGACGTGGGTGGCATTTAATCGTTACGGCGGCGTCAATTTATATGGGTCATGGTCCGCCGTCGATGGTGGTGGGGGAGGAGACAACGCTCGGACCCGCGGTTACATGGCGAGTTACAACCGGCCACTTAATAATCGTCGGGGCAATGTGAACGACCAGTTTTTCAATGCCGAGTATCCGTTAGTCAGATGGATTGAGCGGAACGGATACGACGTGAGCTATTTCGCTGGAGTCGATACGGACCGTCGCGGTGGCGAGATTCAGGGCCATCGAGTTTTTATTTCAGGGGGACACGACGCGTACTGGTCAGGAGCCCAGCGGGAACATGTAGAAGCCGCTCGCGATGCCGGCGTGCATCTCGCCTTCCTTGGTGGCGGCGTCAGCATGTGGAAGAGTCGGTATCGGGCCAGTATCGACGGCTCTGAGACGCCCTACCGCACACTGGTGTCGTTTCGGGAGACTGTGTCTCATGGCAAACTCGACCCACAGAAGGAGTTATGGACAGGGACTTGGCGTGACCCACGTGAGTTCAATCCGGAGGGGGCCAGCCCTGAGAATGAACTCGTTGGCACCATTGCCACGGTGGGAAGGTTCCGTAATGATCGAATTCAGGTGCCCGCCAGTTATGGCCAGCGTCGGTTCTGGCGAAACACAGAGGTCGCGACCCTTACGGACGGCGACCGGGCCGTGTTCGGTCGCGGAATTCTCGGGCACGAGTGGGATCAAGATATCGACAATGGAGTTCGACCAGCCGGCCTGATTCGGTTGTCCGAAACCACGGTCGACAATGTAGCGTATGTGCAAGATTGGGGCTCCCTCTACGACTCTGGAAGCGCGACACACCACATGACACTGTATCGGGCCTCGAGCGGTGCGCTGGTGTTCAGTGCCGGAAGTGTCCAGTATGCCTGGGGACTTGACGACCTGCATAACTACTTTACGAATCCCGATCGCGGGCAAGTGCGACCAGATCCGATGGGTGCCGTCCCTGCGATACAACAGGCGACCGTGAACCTGTTCGCCGATATGGGCGTGCAGCCAGGCAGTCTGCAGTCTGAATTGACCCCGGCCGAGGCATCTCAAGACACGTCAGGACCGCTGGCGAACGTCATGGAACCGAGTAACGGTGCGGTGGTGGCACAGGTTGTGACAATTGCAGGAACCGCCGTCGATCAAGACGGCGTAGTCGCAGGAGTGGAAGTGTCGGTCGACGGCGGGGTGACGTGGCATCCGGCGACGGGGACCGATGAGTGGGAGTATGCGTGGCACGTGCCCGAGGAAGTGACACAGGGATCGATAGTAAGCCGCGCTGTCGACGATAGCGGCCGGATTGGCCCGGTGAGTTCCGTGGTGACGGTTAGTAAAAAGCGGGCATGGTCAACCCCTGGCGACTCCTTTGAAGGGGAGAGTGTAGAACGGAGGAAGAGATGAAGGGACGAGCGAACTGCTGGGTGTGTGGGGTGATGGGTGTGGGTATTGTGTTGACGCTGTCGACTGAGCCGGTGGCGGCACAGGAGAGCGATCCATGCGTCGAACCCGCCAACTGGATTATTGCGGAGAACTGTAAACCTGGGAATCCGTCAACGGAATGGGACGTCAACGGCGCCGGAGATGTGACGATCCAAGGGTTTGCCACCGATATTAGTTACAACTTTGGTGAGCGAGCGGAATTCAAGATTGATACGGACTCCAGTGATTACCGAGTCGATATTTATCGCATGGGGTATTACGACGGTGCCGGGGCGCGGTTGGTGGAGACCGTGCAGCCGTCGGTGCCGTTACCTCAGGAGCAACCGGCGTGTGCGATTGACTGGAGTGTGCGTTTGTATGACTGCGGCACGTGGGGAGTGTCGGCGACGTGGCCGATTCCCGAGGATGCGGTGTCCGGGGTGTACGTTGCCCGTCTGGTACGGCAGGATGGCGATGCGACGTGGCGGGTGGACCATGGGCGAGGGGCCGGCGAACAACCTGAAGCCGGGCCACATGCCTATGGCGCGCTGGGGCACGGTCGATTACGGAATCCGATACAGGAACCACGGGCGAGTCAGATCGTCTTTATCGTTCGTGATGATGCCAGCCAGTCGGATGTGGTGATGCAGACGTCTGATCCGACGTGGACCGCCTATAACCAATATGGTCTGGGGAATACCTACCGGGGATACACGAGTACCGGTGACACGGCGGGGCGGCCGATGCGCGCCCATAAGGCGAGTTTTAACCGTCCCCTGATGAATCGTGATTTCAGCACCACGAATCAATTTTTCAATGCCGATTATCCCTTGCTTCGGTGGTTGGAGCGGAATGGGTATGACGTGAGCTATATCTCGGGAGTGGACACTCATCGTTACGGGCATTTACTGACGAATCACCGGTTATTTATTTCGATTGGCCATGATGAGTACTGGTCGGCGGGGCAACGGTCGAATACGGAAGCTGCGCGCGATGCGGGTGTGAACCTGGCGTTTATGAGTGGCAACGAAGTGTTCTGGAAGACGCGTTATGAACCGAGTATTGACGGGACGAATGCGCCGCATCGGACCTTGGTCGTCTATAAGGAAACACACAGTAATCAAACCGAGGTGGCGGGTATTCAACCGACTCAGAAAATCGATCCGGTCTCAGATGTCTGGACGGGGACTTGGCGCGATGCCAGCGCCGCGAATCCGGAAGGTGCCCAACCGGAGAACGCGCTGACAGGGACTATCTTTACCGCGAACGCTAATCGGCAGGACCCCTTAATCGTCCCGGCGAAGTATGGCCGGTTACGGTTCTGGCGGAATACCGAGGTTCCGGATCTGGCGCCTGGCGAACAGGCAGTACTGGCGAACGGACTTCTCGGACACGAATGGGACGAAGACCTGGATAACGGATTTCGACCGGCCGGGTTGATCCGGATGTCGGAAACGACAGTCGACGGCATTTTGTATCCCATGGATTGGGGCTCTGTGTACGACGCAGGAACGGGCACGCATGCGCTGACGTTATACCGGGCGCCGAGTGGGGCGCTCGTGTTTGGGTGTGGCTGTGTGCAGTACTCGTGGGCGCTGGACAATTTTCATGACCAGCCAACGTCGGTGCGCGGTCGGACGCTTAACCCGTATTCGCTCCGTGTAGGAGTGGACCCGTATGGGCCGGAACGAACCGTTCAACAGGCGACGGTGAATCTGTTTGCCGACATGGGCGTGCAGCCCGGAAATCTGCAGGCCGATCTTGTACGAGCGACAGCGTCAACGGATAGCGTGGCGCCGCGGTCGAGGGTCACGTCACCGGAAGCCGGTTCGACCGTAGCAGGAACGGTGGTGACTGTGGCGGGCACGGCGACGGATGAGGGTGGCGTGGTTGCGGGCGTGGAAGTCTCGGTCGACGGGGGTGCGACATGGCATCCGGCGACGGGGACGGATGAATGGGAGTATGCGTGGCATGTGCCCGAGGGCGGCGGGACGACCAATATTCTGAGTCGGGCTTCTGACGACACTGTGAATCTCGAGACCCCAGGCGAGGGTGTTCAGGTTTCTTACGGGGGGCCGTAACATACTTAAGGAAATGCTCAGAATAACGACAGCAGGGTGCGGATGGCGTTCAACTGGAGTAACATGACTCTCGCGTGTACGAAGGGAGATCCCGATGAATAATTATCGCATCGTGTTCGTATTTGTCGCCGCCATAGCCATGATGGGACTCGTGGTGGTACCCGTGTTGGGTCAGCAGGCTGAGTGGCAGGTTCCTCGTACACCGGATGGCCAACCGGACCTTCAAGGGCTGTGGGATTTTCGGACAATTACACCGTTTGAACGTCCGGACGAATTCACCGGGAAGGAAGTCCTGACGGCCGAAGAGGCTGCGGCGTTTCGCGAGAAAACCCTTCGCTTGTTGGATAAGGACCAACGGGCCGGTGATGGTATTTCGGTGCAGCGCGATGTCGCAAATGCATATAACGAGTTTTGGTGGGATTATGGCGACCAACTTACAGCGGACGGTCGAACCTCGCTGGTGATCGATCCACCGTCAGGACGACTTCCAGATCTAACCGCAGAGGCTGTGCGTCGTGCGGAGTCGGCTCCGGCGGTTCAGTTCGAAGCGACTCGGAGCGGCATGGCTCCGGCTAGTTCTTGGGAAGATATGGACCTGGGCGATCGATGCATTCTGGGCTTCAATTCGGGACCACCAATGACCCCGAGTGCCTACAACAATAACTTTCAACTCTTTCAGACACCAGGACACGTCGTAATTCTTAACGAAATGGTCCATAACGCGCGCATTGTGCCACTGGATGGTCGGCCTCATCTTCCAGGAAAGTTGCGCCAATGGGTTGGCGACTCGCGTGGGTACTGGGACGGTGACGCACTTGTTGTGGAAACGAGGAACTTCCTGCGAGAGACCGGATTTGTACGGGGTGGCTCTGGAGCGAAATTGGAACTCGTGGAACGCTTCAGTCGTGTCAACGAGGGCACGCTTCTGTATGAGGTAACGGTCACTGATCCTGGGACATGGACCAGACCGTGGATGTTTGCCGTGCCGATGAAGCAGAGTGCTGAGCAAATGTTCGAGTACGCCTGTCACGAGGGGAACTACGGAATGACGAATCTCCTCGCGGGTTCCCGTGTACAGGACTCGACAGCCACTGTCGATGGGCAGACGAACTCAAGGTGACCAGGAAATGTTCAAAGGAGCCGACATGAATTATCGAGATCTGTTTGTGGGGATTATGGCAGTAGCTATCATGCTGGTCGCAGTTGTCCCGGTTGCGGGACAGACCGGAGCGACTGAGTCGACAGGGTGGACTGTACCGCGGACACCGGACGGACATCCTGACCTCCAGGGTGTTTGGTCAAACAACAGCGCGACACCGTTGGAGCGTCCAGATGCCCTCTCAGATAAACCAGAGTTGACGCAAGAGGAAGTGGCCGACCTGGCATCGCGGGCCAGAGAATTGTTTAACGGCGCGACGGACGCGGCTTTCGGCGACAGTGTGTTTGAGGCGGTGTTGGCGGACCAGCAGGGCTACACGTCGTCAGATACAGGTACCGGAAACTACAATCAGTTCTGGCTGGTTGACAGGGAATTTGAGAACCGAACCTCGCTAGTGGTTGATCCAGTTGATGGACGAGTACCGGAATTGACCGCCGACGGGGCTGAGAGGACTTCGGAGCGACGTGCTCGTCGAGAAAATCATCCGGCGGATTCGTATACAGACCGCAGTAATTCCGATCGGTGTATTACATATGGTGTTCCGCGCATTCGCGCCGGGTACAACAGTTACTTTCAATTCGTTCAGACTGCGGATCACGTAGCCATCGTGAAGGAATTAATTCACGACGTTCGCGTCATTCCGCTGGATGGACGACCGCATCTTGAGGATAGTCTTCGTCAGTGGATGGGCGATTCTAGGGCACACTGGGAAGACGACACGTTGGTGGTTAAAACTACTAACTATTCTGAGAAGAGCAACTTCATGGGGTCGTCTGAAAAGTTTCAACTGGTGGAACGATTTACCCGAGTCGGTCCCGAGACACTCAATTGGCAATTGACGTTTACTGATCCGTCTCAATGGACACAACCTTGGACCGTGCTAATTTCGCTCAGGAAGAGTGAAGACGCAGTTTTTGAATTCGCCTGCCACGAAGGCAACATTGCCATGGAAGGTATTCTTGCCGGGCATCGGTCCCAAGAAAGAGCCGAAGCCGAGCAATAGGTTAAGACGAAGAGGATTAAAGGGCGGTTTCGCTGTTGAGGGGCCACGGTTGGTGCTTGAGAAGAACCGTGTTCCCTGATTCCCCAGACTTGTTCAATCGTCGTCAGATAGTTGAATAAAATAGTCGTCAGTCCTCGCCGGCGTCGAAGCGAGCTATTGTCTGCCCGATAAGGCCTATGATGCACTCGTTTCGGCTTATAGCGTTAACGATAGAAGTATCGGCCGCACTAACCGTAGTAGTGAGACGATACTTGGTTCTCGGCGTCGTCTTTGCTTGCCTGGGCTGGGCACCGGCTGTCGCAGAGACTCAGCTAGACATTGATGACGTTACCCGCCGCACGCTTGGCGTTCTTCCCTTTGTGAATATTTCAGGTGTCGCGGAAGATGACTGGATGGGCACCGGAATCGCGGAATCCGTTGCTGGAGACCTGTCTCGTAACCGAAACATTCGTGTCTTAGAGCTCGGTCGTGTTCGTGTGGCGTTCGACCAAGCGGACATTGACGTTGGCGCCAGTGGAATGGCTATCGATGTCTGGCGAGACCTCGGTGCTGACTTTCTTGTGACTGGAAGCTACCAACGCCTCGGCGACCGATTGCGTGTGACGGCTCGAGTCGTCTCGCTAGAGGAAGGGGTAGTACTGAGGAGTGCTACCGTCGATGGAATGGCCGACGAGTTCTTTGACCTCCAGGATCGCACGGCGCTAGCTCTGAGCGAGAGTCGTCGCCAGGGGATGCCCCCCGTGCAACCGGACTCTTCGGTTGAGCCGACCCCGGACACGATGGATATAGCAACGAGTGGCGGATTGAACGCAGGTGGTGGCTTTGTACTGCCGCCTGGGGCCCCGCCAGCGCCAATAGCTCCTGAGGTTATTACTCGAAATGAAAGTGGTCAAGCCACGGTTCGGGCGTTCCGACTGACCGGAGAGTGGAATTTTGATGGCGATCTCACTGATCGTATCTATGAGACTGTTCCGTCGATGAGCGGCTTCGTGCAAATGGAACCGAGTGCCGGGGAGCCAGCGACGGAGGAGACTGAGGCGTGGGTGTTTTTTGACGACGACAACGTCTACGTAGCGGCGCGCGCATGGGATTCGACTCCAGAATCGAACTGGCTTCTAAACGAGATGCGCCGCGACAGTTCCTACGTCTTACAGAACGACGGGATCGGATTCTCATTTGACACCTTTTACGACAGACGCAGTTCGGTGGTGTTTGATGTGACACCCATCGGTGGGCGAATGGACGGCCAAGTGGATAATGACGGGTCGTATAGCAGAGAGTGGAACCCTATTTGGGATTTTCGTACGGGCCGATTCGATGGCGGGTGGTCGTTTGAGGCGAGTATCCCTTTTAAGTCGCTCCGGTACCGTCAGGGTTCGACCCAAGTGTGGGGTTTTGTGATGCGGCGAGACGTCATGTGGAAGAACGAGATGTCGTATCTCATTCCGCTCGACCCCGGACTTGGTCGCGGGGGGCTCCTTCAGGCATCAGCGTGGCCGGCCATGGTTGGGTTGGAGGCTCCAGAAGCCGGTAATCTGCTAGAGATCAAGCCGTATGTAATCGGCGACGTTAATTCGGACTTTTCTCTGTCGCAAATGGCTTCAAATCAGGCGGGTGGCACCGTCGGTCTCGATGTGGTCAAGTACGGCCTCACACAGAATCTTACGGCCGATTTTACCTTTAATACTGATTTTGCTCAGGTTGAAGCTGATGAACAACAGGTCAACCTGACCCGTTTTAGCCTATTTTTTCCTGAGAAACGCGAGTTCTTTCTCGAGAACCAAGGAGCCTTTGTATTCGGAAGCGGCGGTCGGCGGAGCCGAACCGGCGGTTCTCGAGACGCGCCGATTTTGTTCTACAGTCGACGAATCGGTTTAAGTCAGGGGTTGGAAGTGCCGCTGCGAGCCGGTGGAAGACTCACGGGACGCGCGGGGGCTTACACAATTGGGATGTTGAATATTCAGACCGGCGAAGAACCCGCGGCCGGAGCTCGGTCTACGAATTTTTCGGTGATGCGGGTGAGACGGGATTTCCTGAGGCGAAGCAGCATTGGTGCGATCTTGACTCATCGGTCGGTATCGACGACTTCACCCGTGCGCGGATCGAATTTAGTAGTCGGACTTGATACCGCGCTGGCCTTTTACGACAACCTGGGAATTAATGCCTATTGGGCGAAGACGGACACCACCGGTGTTGACAGTGAAGATACAAGTTATAGCGCTGACCTTCGATACAACGGTGATCGATATGGGGTGACTGCCGAGCACCTCTTTATTGATAAGCAATTTTCTCCGGAGGCCGGGTTTGTGCGTCGTGACGACATGCGTAAGAGCTTTGGTTCGTTTCGATTTAGTCCGAGGCCACGTGGACTCCCATCGGTACGTAAGTTTACGTGGGAGGGGTCATATAACTACATCACTGATGCTGATGGGAGTGTGGAGACACGTGAACCAGAGGGGCGTTTCAATATTGAGTTTGAGAATAGCGATCAATTTACTATGGTGCACACGCGGACCTACGATTTTCTGAAGCAGCCGTTTAGAGTCGAACACGACGTCACGATTCCGGTTGGGAGCTATGACTTCTCCAACACACAGGTCAGCTATGCCTTCGGATCTCAGCGTCGCGTGTCCGGGAATCTGGTGTTTGAACAGGGGACCTTCTACGGCGGCACGAAGACAACACTGGCGATCGGCGGAGGGGGGCGGTGCTTTGCATGTGGCGGTCGCGTTTACCTTAGTCCAAAGCTGTCACTAGAACCCGGGGTGTCATTGAATTGGGTTGATGTGGCTCAAGGCCGTTTTATGACCGCTTTAGCGACGACCCGCACCACGTATACGATGACACCGTTCATGTTTGTAAGTGCTTTGGTGCAATACAATTCGAGCCTGAACTCGTTGAGCACGAATATCAGACTGCGCTGGGAGTATCAACCGGGTAGTGAACTCTTTATCGTATATAACGAACAGCGTGATACGCTCATTCCAAATCGGTTCACAGGACTCGATAATCGCGCGTTGATTGTTAAGTTGAACCGACTGTTTAGATTCTGAGTGCTTCCCTGGGAGGGCGATACACTTGCTACTAGAGCCGACGAACTATTCCACGAAGAGTAACTTTATGGAATTATCTGAGAATATTGAGCTTGTCGAGCGTTTTACACGAGTTGGTCAAGGGACCCTTAATTGACAGCTAACCTTTTCTGATTCTGGCCAGTGGGCTTGACCATGGACCGTAGTGAGTTCGCTTACAAAAGCGGACGACGCCGTCTTTGAGTTCTCGGATCACGAAGGCAATCATGTCATCGAAGGTATTTTGTCCTGGCATCGGGCGTAGGAGATGGCCCAGACTTAGTAATAGCGATAGGCGCGAATCGTCAAGGGTTTGCTGTAATTACCGAATGTGGTACTGAGGTCCCCAGTGTGGATTTTTCAGCACCGAAGACCGAAGTAGATACTTCGTGTAATTTTCGAACCAGGCGAGCTGTGTGAGTGGTACTGGTTCGATATCCGGCGACGTGCACCCTAATCGCCCTGCCTGTTGATTTTAATCTAACCTCTGCATTGGCTCAGGGTTGTCTTTATTACGAGTGACTACCAGTGTTGGGCTGACGGTGAGGGTGCGAGGCAGAAGTGAGGCATCTAGGGTTCGCAAGCGCGAAAGGTGACCTTGTTGTGAATGAGATTTGTTCTGGAGAAATGGCTCGTCTGCGAATGGCTGTGGCGAAGATCTATTGCGGGTGGTGTTGTGATGTTCTTTCGTTTGTGGTGCTTGTATGTCTGGCTCAATTGTTTAATCCGACGCCACTGTTGGCACAACCGGTTCAATCAGGCGTTGATATTCCTCGGCGAGTAGTCGCAGTTGTACCGTTTACGAATCTCTCGAGAGACCAAGAAATAGCATGGGTCGGCTTTGGTCTTGTTGAGGCAGTGGTCTCTGAGCTGTCCCTTCGAGAGGATATTCGTGTCTTGGATCCAGAGTTTGTCCTGCGAGAACTGGAACGTGCGGGTATCGAATCGGCCACTGACGGACGGTTGCTCGAACTCTGTCGAGACCTAGGTGCTGACCTCTTGGTGACGGGCGGTTATCAACGGATTGGTAGCCGTCTCCGGTTAACACCGCGGGTTGTATCCGTCGAAAGAGGAGTTGTCGAGAGTGCGATTGTTGTCGACGGTGAACTGGATAATCTATTCGAACTGCAGGACCGCGTATCTGGGGGGCTCGATTTACTAGGGAAATCAGCAGCAGAGCTACGATCGGTGAAGTCGGGAGCGGCGGATGGCGAACGAAGCGGAGGGCAGTTGATGTCGCTGCCGGATTTACCCGAAGAGCGTTCTGAACGAGAAGCTGTGACGCCGCGAAATACCGCGACGGCCAGACTGGTGGTCGGAGCCCCTTCCCCTCCGATAGCGCCTGATGTGATCGCACGAAGTGACTCTGGACGGGCGACGCTTCGAGCTGTTCGTCTGAACGAGACGCTCGATCTTGATGGTGCTCTTGATGAGAGCATCTACGACGACGTGCCCTCAATATCTGATTTTGTTCAAGTTGAACCCAACGCTGGAGTCTTAGCCACGGAGCAGACTGAGGCGTGGATCTTTTTTGATGAGTCAAATGTGTATGTCTCGGCCCGAGCCTTGGATTCTACGCCGGAAGCTAACTGGATCATGAATGAAATGAGACGGGACAGCTTCAACCTGTTACAGAACGAAGGGATTGGTTTTTCTTTCGACACGTTCTACGACCGTCGTAGTTCAATTGTGTTTAACGTCACTCCACTCGGTGGGCGAATGGATGGTCAAGTAAATAGTGAGGGGTCCTACAGCCCGGATTGGAATCCGATTTGGCAACTTCAGACTAGTCGCTTCGACGGCGGCTGGTCGTTCGAGGCCAGTATTCCATTTAAGTCATTACGGTATCGGCCTGGACGAGTTCAGATTTGGGGATTTCAGATGCGGCGGGATGTGATGTGGAAGAACGAGATGTCACATATCGTTCCAATCGATGCTGGACTTGGACGCATGGGGCTGCTTGAGGCGTCACTCCATCCATCGCTGGTTGGTTTAGAGGCGCCGCAACTGGGTCATTTGCTTGAAATTAAGCCGTTCGTAATTGGTGACATGAGCTCTGATTTTACAGGTTTGCCAGTGATATCGAATCAGGTCGGAGGTAACCTCGGGATTGACGTTTTGAAATATGGTATTACCGAGAACTTAACGGCTGACTTCACACTGAATACCGACTTTGCCCAGGTCGAAGCTGATGAGCAACAGGTGAACCTAACGCGCTTTAGTCTGTTCTTTCCTGAGAAACGCGAGTTCTTCTTGGAGAATCAGGGAGCATTCGCTTTTGGTACTGGTGGTCGTCGGTCTCGTTCTGGAGGTTCACAAGACGCACCAATTCTGTTCTACAGTCGGCGAATAGGGCTGAATCGTGGACTCGAAGTTCCAATTCGAGTCGGTGGCCGACTGACAGGCCGGGCGGGTCCATACACGATTGGTCTACTGAGTATCCAGACTGGTGCGGCATCTACCGCGGAGGCGCAAAGTACAAATTTTTCAGTCGTTCGGATTAGACGAGATATTCTTCGGCGGAGCAGTATCGGAACAATTTTGACGAATCGATCGATGTCGGTTGTGTCATCAGTCCAAGGGGGTAATCTGGCGGTTGGTGTTGATGCCGCGTTGGCCTTCTACGACAATCTATCAATGAACGCCTATTGGGCAAAAACCGACACGGCGGGACTTGAGGGGGCTGACACAAGTTATACCGGGGATCTTCGGTTCACCGGTGACCGATATGGAGTGACTGTCGAACACCTGTTTATCGATAAACGGTTTTCTCCAGAGTTAGGCTTTGTTCGCCGCGACGATATGCGCAAAAGTTATGGTTCGTTCCGCTTTAGTCCGAGACCACGGGGACTAGCGTCGGTAAGGAAGTTCACATGGGAGGGGTCATATAATTACATCACTGACACCGAGGGCTTTGTCGAAACTCGTGAGCCACATGGTCGATTTGGGATTGAGTTTGAGAACAGCGACCAGTTTGACTTAACGTTCACTCAAACGTATGACTTTCTTAAGGCTCCGTTTGGTATCGCCAAAGGCATTCTTATTCCTAGTGGACCTTTTGACTTTCAGAATACACGGATTGATTACGGTTTCGGTTCGCAACGGAGACTTTCCGGCAATATAGGTTTCGAGCGCGGCACCTTTTACGGTGGCACAAAGACTACGGTCTCTATAGGTGGTAGCGGCAGGGGGCCCTTTGGCGGCGGGCGGATTGAAATTAGCCCGAAGCTGTCACTGGAACCCGGGATGTCTCTTAATTGGGTCGATGTGCCTCAGGGGCGGTTCACGACGACATTGGTGACAACCCGAGCGACCTACACCATGACGCCACTCACGTTTCTCAGTGCATTGGCGCAATACAATTCAAATCAATCGGCGCTAAGCCTGAATATTCGATTGCGTTGGGAGTATCTTCCTGGCAGCGAGCTTTTCGTGGTTTATAACGAACAGCGTGATACGCTCGTTCCAAATCGGTTCACAGGGCTCGATAATCGCACGTTTATAGTCAAGTTGAACCGATTGTTTAGATTCTGAGTGCTTCCCTCTGAGGGCACGGTGAATAATCGAACCGCGAACCGTTTAACACGATGTGTTCAACATCGTCGTCTGTTTTGCATCTCACTGTGGATAGCGTGGATGTTTTTCGGTTCATGGGTGGCGGTTGAGGCTCAGGACTCGACACGAGTATTTGTTCATGTGACGGGTCGTTCTGGCGAACCGGTGACCGATCTGTCGGAAGATGAGTTTGTGGTCAAGGAGAACGACGTCTACTGTGGAATTTTTTCTGCGGAACGCAGTACGCAGACGATGCGAATTGCACTATTGGTTGACAACAGCGGTCAGGTCGAGAAGGTTGGCGCTCTGCTTCCGCTTCGCGATGCACTAGACCTCTTTTTGTCCACTATCCAGTCACAACATGAGGTCGCTCTGTTTACGATTGGCGGCAATATTCAGTGGCGGGTGGATTTTACGTCTGATCGCACGGCGCTCAGAGAAGCGGCCGGCAGGATCTTTTCGGACAGTGGCGGAGGGCCAATTTTTATCGATGGGATCAAAGAGACGTGGGAACGCCAGTATGGCGATGGTGACGAGTGGCCGGTTTTCGTCGTGGTGATGACCGATGGACCGGAGTCCAGCGATTCCATGATTGCTCGAAGTGAACCTAAGTACAATGAATTTGTAGCGGAATTGGTGGAGGGTAGCGCGACCGTGCATGTGGTTCTGTTGTCCACGCGTGGTGGGAGTATGGTCACGAACTTCGCCATCAATCTGACTGAGAATACGAATGGAATGTATCGGCCACTGGTGGTAGCGACCGGGCTGTCGGCAGCGCTGGCTGAGTTGGCGTTGCGAATGAATGAGCACTATCAAGACGTCGCCGATCGATACGAGCTTGAATTTGAATGTCCGGGTGAACCAGGCGCGATTGTTCAGGCGGGTGTGAGTCGGCGAGGAGCTACTGTTCAGTTGTACGCTGACCGTCGTATGCCCCAATAGGGTGAGCGCTGCATCTAGATAATGTGCCCAGTCCAGCGGCCGGCGAGGATAATTCCAATCCAAAGCACAAGGGAAGCGGCACCGGCGGCTCGAGCGGCGGGTGGGGGCATGACATCGGCATCCCAGTGGTGGACAGCTCGGAACGCCCGAAAATGAAAGATAGCCATATTTAGGCATGCGACGACTAGAAGAAGAAACTTAATTTGGAATGCAGGATTCTCCACATAGGCTGTGGCGCGGGTCACAAACATGCCGAAGCCCGTGAGAGTTGCAACGAAGAAAGCGCCCCAGGTCCATGGAAGGAGTTCACGAGTCACGCGACTAGCACTGTACTGCAAACCAGAGATACCGAGCAGGCGAAGGTCGACAACCAAGATGGAGCCAACGACCAAGGTAATGGCTATAACGTGAATTGACTCGAGAAATGGAAACCACCACGTGAAACCAATGTACTGAGACGCCGGATGTCCCTGTAACCATTCCCACAGTTCAGTAAAAATCACATCGAATCCTTTGTCTCTAGTAAAAGAGATATTCAGAATAGGCGATCCAACGTCCAGCCATTAGCACCCCAACCCACAACACCAGAGAGAGACCAGCCACAATGCGACCGGAGATTCGCCGACCCAACGTATGGTCCCAGTATCCTCGTTCCTTCTGATTCATTCGGTACACCACGAACGCGAGCAAGATGGCTGGAACTAAGAACGAAATTTTGATGCCAAAGACCGGATTAAAGAAATAGCGGTTTGGTCGCGCGATCACGAAGAGGAGACCGGTAATTGCATTCACGGGTAAGGCCCACCACGCCCATGGGTAAAGTCGTGTGATCATTTCACTGAGATTCTGGCTTGGCAGGGCCAGCCCCAGGAACTTGAGGTTGACCATAATGATTGATGCCATAACGATACAGATGCCCAGGATATGTACCGTTTGGGCGATTGGGGGTAGTCCGGGAACGTTCCCCAAGAGATATAGAGCCAACTCCTGAGCGCTGGAGTCTGTGAGCAGGTTAGCCAGTCGTTCGTGTAACACCATCTGATCGTTGAGTATCCAGTCTTAAAACGTAGGTAGCATACCTTTGACGTTCGAGAATCTGAAATGAGATTTCCGACGATCTCCAGAACTTTAATGAAATCACGTCCTCGCACCGCAGGCGAGAGATTTAAGAAACCGATCGAAACAGGTTGGTGGATCTTCACCAGCTTTGTATATTGAGGTCCGGTGAATTCAATTAGGTGAGGAGGGATCGATGCGTAGCCAGGTATTCGTTATCGTTTTCGTTGCGATTCTAGTTGTGCCGCAGATTACGTTCGGCCAGCCGCCCGCGTCGTCGAGTTTGCAACGGGCTCCTGATGGCAGACCGGATCTACAGGGGGCGTGGTCGTTTGCTACGATTACCCCCCTGGAACGACCGCCAGAGTATGCCGGTCGTGAATTTCTCAGTGACGAGGAGGTGGCTGTTCTTAACGAGGATGCGGCCACGCGTGCGTCGTCAGATAGACGGGAGGAGTTATCGGCGCAGAGGGATGTCGATCTCGCCTATGACCAGTTTTGGTGGGACCGTGGTTCGTCAGATGGTCGAACCTCTCTCATAGTAGACCCAGCAAACGGTCGAATACCGTTTACGGTAAAGGGGAATGAGCGAATCGACCTGAGACGGTCGCTGCGTGATCGTCCTGCACGTGGCCCGGAAGATCGCAGTCCGGGTGAGCGGTGCGTGCATCATACGAAGGCAGGTCCACCGATGTCTGCTGGCGGTTACAATAATCATCTCCAGCTTCTACAGACTTCGGATTACATCGTGATCTACACAGAGCAGATCCATGACGCGAGAATTATCCCAATGGACGGTCGGGCGAACCTGGCAGGGAATATCAAGCAGTGGATGGGGAGTTCTCGAGGACGCTGGGACGGTGAGACGTTGGTCGTTGAAACGCGGAACTTTAATGGCAAGGCGAGTTTTCAGGGTTCCTCTTCGGCGCTTTATCTCACCGAGCGCTTTACCCGACTGGATGCTGACACACTTACGTATGAATACACACTGGAAGATCCAGAGACATATATGCGAGCATGGACCGCGTCCTTAGATCTTAAGCCACTCGAGGGTGACATGTATGAGTTTGCCTGTCATGAAGGCAATTACGGAATGACAAACTTGTTGGCGGGCGCTCGTGCTGAGGAACGGTCTGGCCGTTAGAGAGTGACCGCCACTAGTCGAGGCAGCACTTCTTGAACTTTTGTCCACTGCCACACGGCACGGTGAGTTCCGACCGAACTTGGGTCGCGCGTGAAGTAATTCACGGGATAACGTGGCCACTTGGGTTCGAAGGCTGTGATTAAAGACTCGTTCAAGGGGTACGTAGAGTTCGGGATGTTTGTGTTGCATGAGTCCCGAGCGTTCGAAGAGGTATTCGGACGTCACCGCAAAGAACTCCGCTTCGTTAGTCAGTGCGTCGCGGTTGATATCAGAACGTCCGGATTCGATTTCTGCTATTTTTCGACGAACGAGATCTGGCCAGGGAAAGACTGCTTCCAGATCTAGACCAATCTGAGGCACGCCATCAATGACAGCATCTTTCTTATCGACCAGGTGAGTAAATTCATGCACACCGACGTTGGTTTTGTCGACGGGATTGCGACATCCAGAGACGAGGTCTGGTTTCGACAAGCTCATGAGACCCTTGAAAGTGCCCGTGCTAACCATTCCCAGAATCTTGTGGCCGTATCCTCAAAGGTGAAGTTCTGATCAAATCGTGTTGGATAGATCAGAATTTCGCTGATTTTATTCCATTCTCAATCCGGGAAACCAAATATTGGGATAATGGCACTGGCCGCTGCGAGGACTAGAGTAGTCGTGTCGTGTTGCAGCTTGATACCGGTAATCTGTTTCTCTTCTAAGAAGACTTGCAATTAGCGTCGGAAGCGCTGCTGGTAAACCGGTGTGTGAGTGCGCGAAAGAAGGAACATCGTGTTGGCGCGGTCTCCCAGTCGTTGGGAAAGGGGTTTGTGGAATGGCTCGACGGTGCCGGATTTGGTGAGTGTTCCAAACGTATACGGCGACGGTGAACACGAGTACAAGGCATGCCGTGGCGCCGAAAGTACGACGTGCCGTGACCGCGATGAAGCCGATAGGTAATCAAACTGTAAGAGATAAGAGTCGACAATGAACCCCCAAATTTTAGTGCGACACTCCCATGCCGGAAAGAAGTGTTTGAGCTGCCGGTGTCTGCGGTTATCGCCATAGCATTAGGTTCTTGTGCGGGATCGAGAAATTGGTCCGTGTGGTCAAGTAAGATACAGCCGATCTTCGGTTGGATTGCACCGTTACATGAGACTATTTACCGCAACTGTGGCTCTGGCATTCTGGATGTTTAGCAACTTTCCGGCCACGGCTCACACCATCGTTGTCGTCATGCCGACAGAGAATGATGATCGCTGGCCGGCGACCCGAGAAGCAATTAATTTTTGGAATCAGATATTGGCGGATCTTGAATTGGAGACGCGAATAGAGCCACCAGAAGTGATGATTAACCCCTCGCTCCAGCGTCCGCTGGAGAACTATGCACGGCAAGTGTCTCAGCGCTGGGGTCGGCTTCCCGTTGGAGTTGTCGAGCCAGATTCACCCGAGGAGTTAAGAGCTCTCAATGCGGATATCGTGGTGTTACTGTCACGGCAGACCATCATGTCCTTTGCGTGGCCCTTACCTCGAATTACGCCCACCCGGCATCTGGTGGTCATACGCTCAGTACGCTCGTCTGAACGGGGCGACGCGATGGTGTCCCAGCATGTCGTTGCGCATGAATTGGGCCATGCGCTGGGCCTACTCCACAACGAAAGAGCACACACGCTTATGTGTGGCCCATGTCAGCCGTTGACCGCTGATCCCGATGAGAGAGGTTTTCTGCCTCTAACTTCGCATGAACGAAAACAACTCGTTGAGCTGCATCGCTAGGAAACAGACTACGAGCGGTGAGCGCGTCCCGTCCTCGATAGGTATCCGCGCCGGAGTGTCAGATTATTCAACGTCCTTTCGCGGGTAGCCTAGGGAGTGAAGTGCCTCTGTGATTTCGTCCAAAATTGTAGGATCGTCAATCGTTGCTGGCATCGTGTAATTATGACCGTCCGCGATCTTTTTGATTGTGCCACGGAGAATCTTTCCGGACCGTGTCTTTGGCAGTCGCGTCACGAGCGTCGCTGTTTTAAATGCGGCCACCGGACCGATAGACTGTCTCACTCGTTCAATGAGTTCAGCGACGATGTCGGCTGCAGGCCTGTCAACGCCATCCTTGGTGACGACAAAGCCAACGGGTATTTCTCCTTTGATCGGATCGGCGACTCCGACGACGGTCGATTCGGCGACGTCTGGATGGCTGGCCAAGACCTCCTCCATTCCTCCCGTGGAGAGACGATGTCCGGCAACGTTGATGATATCGTCCACGCGACTCATGATGAACACATAACCATCGTCGTCTTTGTAGCCCGCGTCGCCGGTTAGATAAAAGCCTGGATACTGCGACAGGTAGGAGGCTTGATAACCCTTGTCGTTATGCCAAAGGGTGGGAAGGCAGCCCGGCGGAAGGGGTAGCTTCAGGACAAGAGTCCCGGTCTGCCCAGCTTTGACTTCTTGTTTGTCTTCGCCCAACACTCGAATGTCATATCCTGGTACAGGTTTCGTTGCCGATCCGGGTTTAACTGGATGACTGCCCAGCCCTACAGAATTCGCTGCAACCGGCCACCCGGTTTCGGTTTGCCACCAGTGGTCGATGACCGGCACATTCAGTTGTTCACGCGCCCAGATCAGTGTGTCTGGATCGCAGCGCTCACCTGCCAAGAAGAGTGTCCGAAATCGTGAAAGGTCGTATTTTGGAATCAGACTTCCGTTCGGGTCTTCCTTTTTGATCGCTCGAAATGCAGTTGGTGCAGTAAAGAGTACGTTGACTCCATGCTGTTCGCAGACGCGCCAAAAGGCGCCGGCGTCTGGTGTGCCGACGGGTTTCCCTTCGTAAAGAATGCTCGTAGCGCCACGAAGGAGAGGACCGTACACGATATAGGAGTGGCCGACGACCCATCCGATGTCTGACGCCGCCCAGTACACCTCACCTGCCCCGACACCATACACGTGCTCCATACTCCACTTGAGAGCCACGGCGTGACCGCCGTTATCTCGCACGACGCCTTTCGGGATGCCCGTGGTTCCAGAGGTATACAGGATGTAGAGCGGATCGGTAGCGTCAACCGGGACACAGTCGGCCGGCCGCGCCTTCGATAGTGCGGTGTGCCAATCCCGGTCTTGGTTTGCGTCGAGTGGTGCTTCTTCCTGGGGACGTTGCAAGATGAGGCAGCGGTCGGGCTTATGGTTCGCTAATTTAATTGCTTCATCCAACAGCGGTTTATAGGGAATTACCCGATTTACTTCGATACCACATGACGCGGATAAAATGAGTTTGGGTTTGGCATCATCAATTCGTGTGCTCAGTTCCTTTGGCGCAAAACCTCCGAACACGACGGAGTGGACAGCTCCGATTCTGGCACACGCAAGCATAGCCATTGCGGCCTCAGGCACCATAGGCATGTAGATGATTACACGGTCGCCTTTTGTAACACCTTCGTTGAGTAAAGTCCCGGCTAATTGGGCGACCTCATCGCGTAGTTGTTCGTAGGTATAACTCTTCGAGTCGGCCGTTACGGCACTGTCGTAAATAAGCGCGATCTGCTTTCCTCGTCCCCGTTCTACATGCAGGTCCAAAGCGTTGTAGCAAGTATTTAGCTGTCCACCACTAAACCAGCGGTAAAACGGTGGGTTCGTATCGTCACAGACGCGATTCCATCGTCGGGTCCATTGAATTGACTCTGCGGCAGAAGCCCAGAATCGAGAAGGGTCTTCGAGTGACCTGGCGTACGTCTCATCATAATGATTTGGCATGAAGGCTCCGAGGTGAAAGTGTCAATTTAGAAGCATCCTACACCAGCTAGAAAACGTAGGCTTCTTTCCAGGCGCCTTTGGCATCCAGGCCCGTCATTGGTAGATATGCCAACCTTGACTCGAAAGCCATAGATGAACAGTATGTTGGCCTGACGAGAGGAGGCACGATGAAAGAGTTTTTGTCATCGCGATGGAGTCGACGAGAGGCGATTCATCTAATGGGTGCGGGAGTTGCTGGAGTTGTCACCGGTTGCGGAGCCGATTCGTCTCCTGTGTCGAATGTAACTACCGAGAGTTTATCTGCAGTTGACGGAGGGACCCAGGGGACAACCCCACCAATTATCAGAACGCTGTTGGGAGATATTTCGCCGAATGAGATTGATGGTGTCACGCTCTTTCATGAGCACTTGTCCATCAAGCTCTCCGACACTATGACTGCAACCGACGACATTGACACAATCGTGGCTGAGATTCGGACGGCGTCAACGGAAGGATTGGGATGCATTGTCGACGGAGGTCATCCGGATATGCGACGTGATTTGAACGCCTGCCGACGTGTGGCTGAAGAAACCACTGTTCATGTGGTCGTGTCAGGTGGTTATTACATGGAACGGTTTTATCCGCCAGGCTTGGTCGAAAAGAGTGACGACGCGATTGCGGATGATCTTGTCCAAGAAGCCGTTCGCGACGGCCTAGGTGCCTTTGGCGAAATCGGGCAGACATCAAATGTCGCGAAAATGACACCGTTGGAACGAAAGGTGTTTCAGGCTGTGGGGAAGGCGCATGTCCGGTCGGGTATTCCAATTTTTACCCATAATGCGTATGGCACGGGTGAGCAGATTACGGCTGAGCAGGGTTTAGCTCAGCTGGATGTACTGGAGTCAGTCGGAGTGGACCCTCGAACTGTCGCCATTGGGCATGCCTGTTGCCTTGATGATCCATCTGCACGAGTGTTACAGGAGATAGCGGCTAGGGGGGCCTTTGTGGGCTTTGACCGTGTTACGGGTGGTCGAGTGAATGATGATCAAAAGGTCAGAACGATTCTTTCATTTCTCGAAGGAGGCTACGCAGAGCAGTTGTTGATTTCGTCGGATTACATAGGCCGGCGCTCACCAGAGCGCCCAGGTTACGGAAACGCCATCACCATCTTTGCGCCACTCATGCGCGACGCGGGCGTGGATGACGCCACGATGGCTACCGTGTTTTACGATAACCCTCGAATGTTCCTGACCTATGTACCCAGAATCTGAGGCAAGTTGTACCGACGTTCTTCAATCGATACGGCGAAGTCAGAATCATGATTGACTGGGATAGATCAGCGACTCCATGGTGGCACGATCTGATTGGCCCGAGCGTAAGCAATAAGCTGGCCGAGATGCTCGTGCATGTCACCTGCGACGAAGAGGACGGCTTCCGAAGTATTGAGATCGCGTCGAAAGACAGTTCGTTGGCCAACCAAAGTGGCTGGATCGATAACCTCGATTTGCTGTGCTGCGTAAGCAAAGCCTCGCGCCAGGTGGGCAATGATCTCGGTCTTATCGGTAAGTGAGCGTAGTGCTTGCGATTCTTACCGGCTCATCGCCGCGTCAGCACCTAATGCCGTTGGTGCGAAGCCGTAGCCTTCGGAGGCAATTAGTATTAAGACTTCTCCGACCGAGCGCGTTCCGTCCATCGGTCGCCAGTCGTAGGTGTCCTGTGGAAAAGCTTCGGCGAGGCCGACGCTGATTCGGCGGTGAGCGCCTGTTGTGCGGCGACTGGTGACGGTTGGACTAATAGGCAGGCACACAACACCAAAATAGAGGGCATGGTCCAGCGGCTCATGACAGACAAACAGTGCCTGAGAAAACCCATGTGAAGTAATCCTTTCGTGCAATGCCATTTCGGTGCGGTTGCAACGATCGACGAGTGGTTAAGCGATGTCGCGCTTAGTATTATATGTGCTTCGTAAGAGTGGGCGGAATAGTTGTCTATTCAACGGGGTTGCCGTCGGCATCTAGATGATGCAACTCGCCTAACGCCAGTTCGAGAATCCCGTCCTCAATGACTGTGCGATCGCCAATAACTATCCAAATAAGTTGCTGCGGCTGTATGACGGATTCCGCAACGGATCCGACATCTGTCACGTTTAGCGAACGCACGCGGTTTACATAGCTGTCGTAATAGTCTAAAGGTAGATCAAAACGCAGCATTTGAACGAGGTCTTGCATGACGGCACTATTCGTTTCCCATCGCCCAGGAAGCGTGAGAGTCCGGAGATCCTTAGCTTTGCCGAGTTCGTCAGGTGTGACCGGTCGATCAGATCGAATGCCGGTCAATTCTTTATAGATCTCCTGCATTGCTTCTTTGGTTTTGTCGGTTTGGACGGGAGCATTGACAAGAAACGGCCGTTGTCCACGGGCATCGATTAACTGAGTACGTGCACCGTATGACCAGTGCTTGTCTTCTCGCAAATTCATATTCATTCTTGAACTGAAAGACCCGCCCAGTATGGTGTTCATCGCTTGGAGTGCGATTTCGGCATCGTGGGTTTTTGGCGGTGCTATATGGCCGGCTAGAATGAGCGATTGTTGTGCACCTGGGCGATCGATCAAATAAATACTACTGGTTTCTTGATGGTCAACAGAGTCTATGTTCTTCGTCGGAACCTCGGCGGCATTCCAATTGAAAAAGACACGCTCAAGTTGGGTCTGGAGGTCGTCCATCGCGATATCGCCGACGACCACCAGTGTCGCATTATTAGGACGAATCCATCTTTCGTGAAAAGTTACTAGATCTTCGCGTCTCAAACGCGACACCGCTGTTTCGGTCCCACTGCCAGTGAGAGGAGCACCGTATGCGTGGTTTGGCCCGTAAACGAGTTTTGGAAATACACGCAACGCGGTCTGATTTGGATTGGATTTCTCGCGCCGAATCTGAGCCAACTGTTGATTCCTGAGGCGCGCGAATTCGACTGTGGGAAAAGATGGGCTCTTGATGACAGCCGCGTAGATGTCGAGAGCGGCTGTGAAGTAGTCGGTCAATACCGAGAGCGTGACACTACTGATATCAAGATTGGAACTAGTGCCTAGGCGCGCACCCAAAGTTTCGAGGGCCTCACTGATTTGCAGCGAATCTAAGGTGTGGGTTCCCTCGTCGAGCATGTCCAGGGTGAGGCTGGACGTGCCGGGAGATCCATACGGGTCAGCAGCATAACCCGCGTCAACCTGAAGGTTGAGAGTTATCGTTGGGGTGGAGGGGCGTTGAGCTAAGCGAACGTCTAGTCCATTAGACAACGTTGCTGATTGGACCTCTGGGAACTCGGCTGCCGGAGGTTCCCCAACCGCAGGTACGCCTGTCGAACGATCAACTGATGAGGCTGTGGTTGTGCCTTCGTCGTATGGCAGAACAGTCAAGATATACACGCCGTCGGATAACCATCTCTGTGCGGCAGACTTCAGGTCGTCGGAGCTGGCGCTGTCGACCCATTCAAGTTGTTGGCGATAGTGGTCTGGTCCGTCGCCGTAGATCTCTCCTTGGGCTAATAGGTCGGACTTGCCGCCAAAACCGCCAATCCGTTCGATCGATCGAACAAAATTGGTCCTGTAATTCGTCTTGAGACGTTGAAGCTCTTGTGCGCTCAAGCCATCCGCCAGAAAGCGCTCGAGTTCCTCACGTAAGGCCGACTCAACTAGACGAGCATCCACGCCAGGCGCTACGGTTGCATCGAGGTAAAACAGTCCACCAATTTCACGAAGGTTGACATAGGAGCGTGCATTAGTGGCGACCTGGCTGTCATACACCAATCGTCTGTATAGTCGCGATGTTTTGCCTGCGGCAAATAGGTCGCTGACGAGATCAAGATATTTTGCGTCTTGCGTTTTCCAGCTGGGAATGTTCCAGACCATATATACGCGGGGCTGTGGGACGCGGTCGTGCACTTGACCGCGGTGCGTACCGGTTCGTTTGGCAATCCATTCTGTGTCGCGTTCGATGGGAGGTCCAGCAGGGATGTCTCCGAAATAGCGTTCGACTTTGTCGAGTGCGACTTCGGGTTCAATGTCTCCTGCAAGGATTAGGACGGCGTTGGCTGCTCCGTAGTAGCCTCGGAACCATGCCTGAACGTCAGCTAGTGATGCGGCATCCAAGTCTGCCATTGATCCAATTGTGCTCCACGAATAAGGGTGTCCAGGAGGGTAAGTGTTTTCGGTAATGAGCTGACGAGTGACACCATATGGCTGATTCTCACCTTGGCGTTTCTCGTTTTGGACGACTCCACGCTGTTCATCTAGTTTGCCTTGGTCTACAGCGCCCAAGAGGTGTCCCATTCGATCGGATTCCATCCATAAAGCCATGTCAACCGCGGAGGTCGGGATCACCTGAAAATAGTTTGTTCGGTCGGCGTTTGTTGTTCCGTTCATTCCGGTTGCACCGACACGATCAAATGGTTTGAAGTAGTCATCGTTAAAATGCTCACTACCGTTAAACATTAAGTGTTCAAAGAGGTGCGCAAAACCAGTTTTTCCAAATTGCTCGTTCTTGGATCCAACGTGGTACCAGATGTTGACGGCGACGACGGGCGCCTTATGGTCTTCGTGGACTATGAGAGTCAGTCCGTTGTCGAGGACAAACTTCGTGAAGGGGACAGACGGCGTGCTTGTTCCTTGGGCAGAAATGGCCAATTGGGACAGTAGAAGAACGGCCAGCGACGTTGATACGACTGCTAGTACCGAGAAAACCCAAGTATTCGCCTGGGTGAGTTTTCTTGCTGTCATTGCGATGGCCTCATTTTTATGAATCTCAGAGACATTATTTCCGCGTCTCCAACGAGTGTCAGTCCTATACTAGTGCGGTGGTCGATTTTCTTCCAAGAATGTAAAGAATGACTCGGATACCTATCACTGTTAGTTGCTCGCTAGAAGGAGGCAAAATGTTCAAGAACCAATGGTGTCGTCTCGCGGGGTTGATCGTGGTGCCTCTGATGATTTTTATAATGCCGGTAGCCGTACAGGCGCAACTTAGCGACACGACAGCGTTTCTAGCCCATGTCTCGAACGAATATCGGATCGTTCCGAATGTCGTCTATCACGAGGCAAATAATCATGAAAATGCACTTGACGTCTATCTGCCGACCAATACCACTGAAGCAACGCCGGTCTTGGTGATGTTCCACGGAGGCGGGTGGGTGTTAGGTAATCGTCACTCTATGACGCTTCGAGCACTGCCGTATCTGGAGATGGGCTGGGCAGTGGTGAATGTGTCTTATCGTTTGGTGCAAGTGTCAAGGGCGCCTGCTGCTGTTGAAGATGGCCTATGCGCGATGCAATGGATTGCTCGGAATGCAGAGCAGTATAACTTCGATCTTGCTCGTATCGTAACCACAGGGACTTCGGCTGGTGGTCACTTGGCCCTGACATCTGGGATGGTTCCGGTGGAAGCTGGCCTCGCCCTTGAATGTGTGTCCGGTGGGTTTCGGGGACCATCGGCGATCACATCGGTCGATGTGGCAGCGGTCATCAACTGGTATGGGATAAGTGACCTTCCCGATCTTCTTGAAGGTCAAAACACCAGAGGCTATGCCGTTCAGTGGTTCGGAGGCCTAGCGAACAGGGACGACGTGGCGAGTGCGGTGTCACCGCTGACGTATGTGCGAAGCGGATTGCCAGCGATTCTTTCGATTCATGGAGATGCGGATCCGATCGTGCCGTATCAACAAGCTACCAGTTTTCATGCAAAACTTGAAGACGCAGGTGTCCCAAATGAACTTCACACAGTCTCCGGCGGTGGCCATGGTGGCTTTAATCGAGAGGAGACATTGGATATTTACCAGACGATTCAGGCCTTTCTCGATCGTAACGGTCTTGGGCAGTAAACCCGGTTGGGTGTATTAAAGTGCGCTGCGGCGATAGCGATCGTCTTTTGGAGTGGTATGTGAGTGGTCGTTCTGAGCAGTAGCGACGGCATGTAGTTGAGGAATCGGTGATAGTCCATCGGATTGTGAACAGGCTCACTCTTTGGGTTAATCGGAGCAAAGGGCGTGAGTTGCCGTTTCATCGTCCAGTGGTCGACGGCGCTGTTAGAGAATTCATGGCCGTTTCAACTGCTGGCGCCATGTTTTTGTGGGGTGCGGCCTGTTCTCCGCCTAATACCGATCGCGTTGAGGGAGGTCTCGAAGGGTGTGGAGGCTTTCAGGCAACCGCATCCGTAGAAGAGATCATGCGTTTGATCATCGATCCCGCAGCAGACGCTGTTTGGGATTCTGTAGTTATAGTGGTCAACGAGAATGGCATTGAAACGACACAGCCTGAAACAAATGAAGACTGGCTGACGTTACGGCGACACGCCATTACACTGGTTGAAGCCACTAATTTATTGCTAATCGAGGGGCGGGCGATTGCGGCACCTGATTCGCGATCCGAACTTCCAGGTATAGACCTTGAACCTGATGAAATCGAAGCCCTTCTTGCCGCGGATTGGGCGACTTGGTCCGAACTCGTTAGGAAGTTGAACGAGAGTGGAATCCAGGTACTCAATGCGGTGGATACGCATGACGTTGATGCTCTATTGATCGCCGGTGATCGGCTAGACCTCGCCTGCGAAAATTGTCATGCAACCTACTGGTATCCGGGCTATGGAGGTCGACCTGACGAAGGACCCTAGGGGGCGCCTGACTACGGACGCTGCCCGGGAAATGTAATAGGACTACCGTCTGGCCGGGTTAGTTCTGCACAGCATATTCCGAAAGTTCCCGGGGCGCGCGACGGTGGTCCCACAACCCGGATCTGATTACCAGCCTTGATGGTATCAGGCGTCCAGCCTCGACGTGCCATACTGACCGCCGCGCCCATTTCGATTTCCCACGAGATGATTTCACCTTGGTCATTTTCTTCATCGACGTAGAGGAACGCGTGAGGGTTCCTGAATACAAATTCCTTCACGACGCCTATGGCCTCGACGCTCTTCTGGTCATCATAGAAGGGTGCACTTGCGTGATGGGCGTTCGTTGGAACGCCGGTGGCAAGCAAAATCATTGCGAGCAGAGCGCAGAGTGACGAGATTGACAGAAAGAGTTTCACCGGTGTGCCTCCTTAGGGCGTTGTGTTTAGCTCAGCGGTATTTTGGAATCATGAACTTCACGGCGCGCCGCGCTTGAACTGGGTCGCAGCCGTACCCTTGAAGCTTGTATCCTGCTGGACCCGGCAACCAGCGAGTCGTGTAAGCCGCGGGTTCTCGGAGAAACATCGGGTCTTCAAGGGTTAGCGTCATCCGAAGTTCCTCGCCTTCTCGCCAGTATCGCTCGGTCACTTTTTTGAGCTGTGAAGACGGAATGCCGTTGTAATCGTCGAATCCAGTAATGTCGAATAGAAAGTGGGTGGTTTCGACCACCAAGGCACCCTCTTCGTAGCGACCGACAGAAAACCCTTGAATGGTGTGGTCCTGCGGTGTTGGCGTCCGGTTGTCGAGCCAGACGGTGCGGAGTTGGTCGTCCTTCTCGTAGCGAAACATTACGCGATCCGGCCACTGGACCACGTCCATGAAATATGGATCGTACTGGAGGGCTGGGGACGAAGACGGGACACAGTCATATTTTGGAGCCAAAGCTTCGTCGAAGACCTCTTGGTATGCGAGGGCTCGTTCATTTAGCACGGGAAAGTTGTCCGATGTCCAAGGCATGTTGGGTCCATTGACTGGGCGGGCCCGTCCACCACCATCCCATACCCCGACGAGATCGGGAATATCCGATCCAGAGCCAGATTGCGCACCGACTGGCACCGGGCCGCCTTGCACAAGCAATATCAGTAATCCGGTGATGACGGGGTAGTAGAAAAATCGTTTGCAGCCCTGATGGTTATCGGTCTGACCCATCGTCGTTCTCCTTAAACCCTCGTCTTATGTGGGAGTCTGTATTGAACCGGCGTCACAATTTTTGCATGAGTTTACACTGTCGCTGACCTATCGAGCCCTTCTATAATGGCGAATCGGAATACAGAAAGAGGGCGCGATGATTCTATACGGTTTTCAACGGCGGGTAGAGGTTCTACGTGGCGACGTTACGATGGTTGCCGCAATCGGGATTCTTCTTTGTTCTGCGGTTGTTGTCGGACAATCGAGTTCGGTCTCAACGGAGGCAGAGGGCGCCGCGCGAACTTCTTGGGGAGATCCTGATCTGCAAGGTGTGTGGACCCACGGAACGATTACACCACTGGAACGGCCCGAGCAATACGGCGATCGTGAATTGCTCACAGTTGAGGAAGTCGCTGCGTTGAACCACGCATCGGATACTCGGGCTGACCAGCGAGAGGGATTGACGAGAGAGCAAGACGTAGCCTTGGCGTATAACCAGTTCTGGTGGGATCGCGGTATATCAATTGGTCGAACCTCACTCATCACTGATCCCACAAACGGGCGTTTGCCACCTAGACTTCCCGAGGCTGAGCGACGGGCGACTTCTAAGGACGCTGAGCGTCGGCGGGGAATTCGCCGAGGTCGTCTTCCTGCTTCGGGTCCTGAGGATATGGACTTAGGGGACCGTTGTCTCGTCTATCGACCGGTGCCCATCACGTCGAGCGGCTACAACAACAATGTACAAATCGCGCAGTCACCAGGCTATGTTGCAATTCTGCAAGAACAGATTCACGAAGTGCGGATCATTCCGTTGGATGGCAGGCCACAGCTGAACCCGACGGTGGACCAGTGGCTAGGTGTTTCACGTGGCCACTGGGAGGGTGACACGCTGGTGGTTGAAACGACAAATTTTCGAAACGACGCCGAATATCTTGGATCAAGCTCGCATCGGCATGTTGAAGAACGGTTGACCCGCATGGCCGACGGTACGGTTCGCTACATATTTACTGTGACTGATCCGACGGTGTGGACGCGGTCGTGGACGGGGATGGTTCCGTGGCGGAAGACTGAGGGGCCGATCTACGAGTATGCCTGTCATGAGGGGAACCTCGGTATGATCGGCATCCTGACCGGTTCCCGTGCAGAAGAGGCTCCCTAGGTCAAAAAAAGGCCCAGGGGGACGAGTTCCCTGGGCCCAAAGTAGACCTGCGCTTCGCTTAATAAGCTAGAGATGCTACTAGTGTTCGTCGGGTAGTGCTAGCGCTATTAGTGAGCCGGGAACGCTGCCTCCTCGACCGATTTGCACGACGATAAACTGCCGACCTTCATGGAGGTAGGTCATCATGCCATACATACCGGGTGCCGGAAGTTCGACGGATCCCAATTTCGCTCCCGTGGTTTTATCATGCGCATTGAGAACAGCAGGGCCGTTGGACCCTTCGGTTGCGAATAACAGGCTCTTACTTGCCATCATGACGGCTCGACCTACTCCGCTCACATCGGAGAGGTCCAAATCCCGTAGAGCGGGATGCCGTGTAATCCGGTCCGGGGCTGAGCCGACAGCAGTTTCCCAGGCATGGT
>Ga0310121_10000107_pt1 | contig 81214 bp, 68 predicted proteins | sample CB27_Tmax_986_MG_FD_203504 | JGI IMG/M metagenome (GOLD analysis project Ga0310121, IMG submission 203504) | Marine microbial communities from Western Arctic Ocean, Canada - CB27_Tmax_986 | ecosystem: Environmental > Aquatic > Marine > Oceanic | place: Canada: Western Arctic Ocean | collected... | reverse complement strand
TGTCTACGTGAGGAGTCAAGCAGGACACCTGCAGTTAAAAACTGCGTTCGGTGAGCCGTTCATTCTTCCCACCACTGCAGATTCTTCTCTCAATGACGCTGTCCAATGCTTGTTGAATGGTCCCTGGAAGTTGCGGCCACGGGCTCTTGTGACAACGATGTATGCCAGACTGATGCTGAGCGACCTATTCCTGCATGGGATCGGCGGCGCCAAATATGATCAGATTGCCGAGCGGATTGCTGGCAGGTTTTTTGGTATCGAGTTGCCGAAACATCTTACGGTTTCGGCGACGATGCAGTTGCCATTGCAACTACCGGAGGCCCGATCCGAACAGTTGCACCACTTGAACCAACAGTTACGGGACCTGCAATTCCATCCTGAAAGACATGTCTCAGATTCAGACCACCCACAAGCCAGACCTTGGATCGAGTCCAAACAGGAATGGATCCAGCAGGAATCATCTCACGGCAGCCGACTCGAACGACATCGAGCGATCGAACGCGCCAATCGTGCCTTGCAGCGTTTCGTCGCAGAAGAACAGCAACGTCTGGAAACACACCGCCTGAGGTTGGCCGATCAATTACCTAAGAATCAGTTGCTTTCCTCGCGAGAATTTCCTTTTTGTCTTTATGCGAAAGATTTTCTGGTTCCCCTCCTCCTTGATTTGGCCGAAGACTCTCATTGTTCTCGCCAATGAAACAAAGGAGTCGGAAACGGGGCCACACAAGTGCCATTCGAATCGACTGGCACAGAATCTGACATCTGTTTTGTCACCAGGCCCTGGCGAGTGCAATCCGTCCTGAATACCGTTTCCGACCAAAGATGGCTGCAGAACAAGTCAAACAGAAAACTGTGTACTCTAAAACATCTATTTTTGTACTCCTCCGCTGATCGATCTCCACGCCCATGAAAAATTCGGCCTAGGAGCAACAATTGAAGTCCCGCTATAATCCGCGTTCAGCTGCCGAATCCCAACTCATAGCAAAGGAGTTCTCGGCGATGCGGGCGATTGCCATTATCAATCAGAAGGGTGGCGTAGGGAAAACAACAACCGCCGTCAATCTTAGCGCAGCGCTGTCTCAAATGGGACAGCGCGTCTGCCTGCTGGATCTCGATCCTCAGGCTCATGCAACGCTTCACCTGGGCGTCCAGCCCAATGACGGGGAAGGTACTATCTACCATGTCCTGATCGGTGATGCGCGCTTGAGTGATGTTCGCCGGCAGGTTGCCGAGAATCTGTGGGTAATACCGTCACACCTTGACCTAGCCGCAGCAGAAGTCGAACTAGCCGGTGAAGTGGGTCGCGAGGTCCTTTTGCAAGATGCATTGGCCAATGATCCCCAAGACATGGACTACCTTTTGATCGACTGCCCACCTTCGTTAGGATTGCTGACGTTAAATGCATTAGCAGCCGTCGACGAGGTTTTCCTTCCACTTCAACCCCATTTCTTGGCACTACATGGTCTCAGCAAACTTCTGGGAACAATCGAAGTCGTGGCTCGCAGGATCAATCCGGCTCTACAACTGTCGGGAGTTGTTTTCTGCATGTATGAATCCGGAACCCGTTTGGCCCAGGAAGTATGCCGGGACGTCGACAAATTCTTTTCTCAACAACACGCCCAAACGTCTCCTTGGAACCACACGTCCGCCTTTCAAAACAAAATTCGTCGCAACATCCGTCTGGCGGAAGCTCCCAGCTTCGGTCAATCGATCTTTGAATATGCGCCCCATTCGAATGGCGCTTCCGACTATCGGCAACTGGCTGACGAAGTCCTGAATATGTCTCCTCGCAAGAACATTGCGACGGCCAAGGCACACTAGGACCTCCATGGAAAACAGGACACCTGCTGCCTTCTAAACTACAGATTTGTGGTACCGGTTCGCCTACCACCCTAGTTCACGCCAGAGTCGCACCATAGGAAGTTGAAGCATACTAAGAAGGCAAAGATTACTAAGCCGGTTCTGATCCGACTGAATGCATGTGCTGGCCTCAGTCATCGTTCTTAAGTGGGACCAGATCCCTCGTCCCCGAGGGCGCCGGTAAGTCCTGTCGCGCCCTCGCTTCGTGACACGACCGCCGCGCAGGTGGTGTCGCTCCAGACATTGGTCGCGGTGCGCAGCATGTCGAGCGGACGGTCGACGGCCAGCAGCAGGAAAGCCGCCTCGGTGGGCAGCTTCAGCGCCTGGAGAATCGTTATCATCATCACCAGCCCCGCCGAGGGAATTCCCGCGGCGCCCACAGAGGCCAGCAGGGCCGTGAGGACCACGTACATCTGGATCCCCAGGGTGAGCTCAAACGGATTAGGCCCAACTCCGGAATAATACTGGGCCAGGAAGATCACGCCCATGCACTCGTAGAGCGCCGTTCCATCCATATTGACCGTCGCCCCCAGCGGCAGGGAGAAAGAAGCCACCGTGTCGCTCGCCCGGCCGCTCTCCTTCACCGTGCGCATGGTGACGGGCAGGGTGGCCGAGGACGAGCTGGTGGAGAAGGCCGTGATAATCGCCGGCCACATGGCTTTGGCCCAGCTCAACGGGTTGATGCGACCGACGAAGCGAAGGATCAGGGGCAGCGTGATGCAGAAATGAATGGCGATCGCCAGCACCACGCACCCCATGAACACCAGGAGATCCTCAAAGACATCCATGCCGGTTTTTCCGACAACCCGGACAATCAGTGCAACCACGGCGATCGGGATAAACTTCAGGATGAACTCGGCCATCTTCATCATCACCTCGAAGCCGGACTCGAAGAGCTGCTTGAGAAGACCCCCGCCGGGACCGGACAACTTCGTGATAAAGAAGCCGAAGAGGATGCTGAAGAAGATCACCTGCAGAATTGTCGAGTTGCTCGAAAGCGAGCCGAAAATATTTTCGGGAACCATGTCCAGGACGATATCTGAGGCATCCGCATGGCCAAGATCTTTCTCTCCGACAGAGGATGTGAGGTTCAGATCGGCCCCGATGCCCGGGTGGAAGACATTGACGATCGAGAGCCCCACGACGATTGCCAGCAGGCTCGTCATGAAGTAATAGGCCATGGTTTTTAAGCCGATCCGGCCCAGGGACGAAGGGTCCCCGACGCTGACCACGCCCGAGATGATCGAGGTGAGAATCAGCGGCACGATGAGCATCTTCAAAAGCTTCATAAACAGGCTGGCGACAAAATCAAAGGGAGCGATCCAGCGTGCCCGGGTCGAATCCGGCGACATCTCGACCTTCACCGAAACTGAAAAATCATCCACCCCCTCCCGCTGAAGCTTGAGATTGAGAGTCCGGCCGAGTGACTGGCCCGCCAGCAGGGATTCCCATGCCGTGAAGTCTCCCACGTCCTTTCCACCGAACTGCAGCACCTTGTCCCCAATCTGCACTCCCTTGACGCCCCCGGCATCCTGCACCTGCGCAGTCCCGGAGATCTCCGCCATCTTGACCGGGATCCGGGGTTGCGCATCTGTCTGCTGGATGAGCAGCCCCACCCCGACACCCACAACGAGGGCGATGAGAACCAGCCAGTGCGTACTCAGCTTCAGGATCTTCATTAGTGCAGGTATCCTCCCTGGGGTAGTACAGAGGTCTGATGGTATACGCCCAAACGGAACTTCGTTTCAATACTGAACTGGAGGCATCCTCCCAACCTGCCGCCGCAACGGGAATTTTCAATTGAAACCTTCGCCGCTGCAGACCATCCTTACGCCTCTCGGGCTGAAACAAGATCGAGGGGCATGTTCAACCGCCAGTTCCTCGGCAACGTTACCGGTCACCATCCAGTGCGCCCGTTAAAAGGCCCGAGTATCAGAAACATCCACCGAGTTTGTCCTCCCTTTGGGAGCCACCATCAATATGGATGGAACCGCACTTGATGAAGCTGTGATGGCAATCTTCATCGCCCAAGCCATTAACCAGAACCTGGAACTTTCTCAGCAAGTGGTGGTTGCCGTCACCGCAAGACTCGTGGCAATAGGGGCTGCCCGAATTCCCGAAGCGGGTCTGGTCACTATGTTGATCGTTTTAAATGCCGTCGGGCTACCACAGGAATACATTGCCTTGATTCTTTCGGTCGATTGGCTGCTTGACCGTTTCAGAACCGCGGTCAACGTGCCGGGGGACTCGATGGGAGCGGCCGTTGTCGAAAAAACCATCCAGCCTGCCTGACTCTCAGGAGCGATCGCATTCCACCAACCTTTTCTGAATCACCTTCAGAATGCCTCGAGCCACCAACCGCTTCGAGCCGGAAATAGTTTCACCCACTTTTCCTTCCGGGGCCAGCACTTCCACTCGGTTCTCATCCGAATTCATGGCCGCAGGCTCGTTCAACACGATCAAATCACAACTCTTGCGTTCCAATTTGACGATCGCACGAAATCGATGGTCTTCGGTTTCCAGTGCAAAACCGACAAGCCACTGGTGTTGCTTCCGGGCACCCAATGTGGCAACCACATCAGGAGTTTCCACCAAGTGCAGTTGAAGTGGCTCACCGTTCTTCACGATCTTGTTGTTTTTGACTTGGACCGGGCGATAATCACAGGGAGCAGCGGCCCCTATGACTCCGTCACAGTCAGGAAATATCCGGCAACAGACGTCCAGCATCTCGTCGGTAGAAATGACTGATACGACTTCAGCTGCTGCGGGATACTCCACTTCCACGGGACCACTGACGACCACGACTTGATGCTGTAAATCAAGACAGGCTTGAGTCAATGCAACACCCATGCGACCACTGGAACCATTCGTAAGATAACGAACCGGATCCAGATATTGCCGAGTCGGTCCGGACGTGATGAGAATTCGAGCCATACGTCACCGATCCGAGTTACTTGCCGGACGCACTGAAGCTATTGACTTTGCAAATCAGGTTGCTAAACATTGACGGTGGAAGGTACGGCTGCGAATTGTGAGTGCTCGTGGCCAGAAAATCAAGCAAAGCTCCTGCTGTTCGGCGCTCTCCAAACAGGTATTCCGCCTCCTGAGCTTTCAGCTCTGTCTCACAATCTAACATGCATCCAGCATTTCCCTGATCGTCGCAAAGATCCGTTCCGGTGCAGCCATCCGTCCAACTCCCCTTTGTCGGCAGCTGAGCCAACCTTCTTCCGGATCTACAAAGTGAACGCCATCGCTTCGCAAATTGGAAACATTTCGCTGAACAACAGGTTTTTCCCACATCTCACAGTTCATAGCGGGTGCCAGTAACACGGGTGCCTGAAAAGAGAGATACAAAGTGCTCAACAAGTCATCGGCGATTCCCGCAGCCGTTTTCGCCAAAAAGTTCGCGGTAGCGGGAGCCACACAGAGAATTTGTGCACGGCGTGACAATTCAATATGAGGTCCTAACGGGTGATCCTGTTGATCAAAAATGTCCGTTAAAACTCGATTTCCAGTCAGGGCTTCAAAAGTGGCGACACCCACAAAACGCGTTGCGGCACGCGTCATGACCACTTCGACTTCTGCACCAGCTTGCACCAACTGGCTGACAAGTGCCGCCGACTTGTATGCCGCGACACCACCCGTCACCCCCACAACCAACTGGGAACCGTTCATAAACCACACACGCCTGGAGCTCTAACGTATGCGCCATGCGGATCATAATGAGCATGGCGAACCAGAAGTCTTAGGCAGCTCTCGAATTCAGTCGTCAATCGATAGTTGACATGTGCGGAGATACCACGTCAGGATCCAAGATCCGCTGGATCGAGGTCAGCCAAACCACCGCCACTTTCTTCAATTTCTCCGGTAATACGTACTTCTTTCGAGGTATCCAGGTAGATCTTGTCCTGTTTGATCTCCTGGATCACGATTTGCATTTTGTCTTTTGTGTCTAACTCGACAAGCGCCCGGCTTCCTTTGTTCAGTGCCACCAGTCGCTTCTGAATCAGCGTCGATAACTTAAAGCGGCCACCTACCTTGTTGACAATCTCGTCTTCTTTCAGTTCTTCAATCATCCTGGAATCGCTCCCGTTGGTTTCGATCACTCATTCGTTTGATAGCCGCCCAGTATCTTGCTAAGTTCTTCTACCGCTTGCTCCAGATCATCGTTCGTCACATCGTGCCGATACCGGTCAATGAACGTTAATTCTCGCTTCGCCACTTTCAGACGTTTGCGGATTTTTTCTTCGGATTCGGTGCCCCGACCACGAAGACGACGTTCCAGTTCGTTCAAAGATCCCGGGTGAAGAAATATCGTGACCGCATTGGTATACTTTTGCAGTACGGCCAAGGCTCCCTCGACGTCAATCTCTAAGATTACCCACTTTCCGGCTCGAAGGCTAGTCGTGACGGTTTCGGCAAGTGTCCCATACCAGTATCCACTGCCAAATACCTCCATACACTCCAGAAAATCGCCTGCTGTACGTCTTTTTTGGAATTCTTTGTCGGGCAGAAAATGATAGGCGACTCCATCTTTCTCACCAGGCCGAGGCGGGCGCGTCGTGGCCGATACACTCAGGGTCAAAGGCAAGGAACTTTTTTCCAGAAGACGCTGCAGAACCGTCGTCTTACCCGCCCCGGAAGGTCCCGAGACAATGACAAGTTTTCCCAAGCTACTCGACATTCTGAATCATCTCGCGTATCCGCTCATTGGCCGCTTTAATCTCGATGACATGACGCGAAATCTCCGAATCGTTGGCTTTCGAACCGATTGTGTTGGTTTCCCGAAACATTTCTTGCGTCAAGAAATCGAGTTTACGTCCCGAGCTTTCGGATGCACCCATGGTGGTGTCGAACTGCTCAAGATGGCTTCGTAATCGCACAAGCTCTTCAGAAACATCGCAGCGTTCCGCAAAAATGCCCACTTCACGAATGATATCTGCCTGTTCGACGGCGACATCATGATCGGCGAGTATTTTCTGCAACCGCTCGGTAAGGCGAGTTCGGTAATTGTCGACCACTTTTTCCGTCCGAGACTGAATGGATGCAACATGGTCTGCGATGGATTGACAGTTCAAACGCAAATCAGCCGCCATGGCATGACCTTCTTCAGCACGCATCGTGGCCAGCATCTCCAGCGCCTGTTTGATCGTCGTCTCGACCAGTGGCCAGCATTCGGAAGCTCGCTGACTCAAACCTTGAGACTCGTTGACGACACCCGGCAGCCCTAGCAACGTTTCTAGCGGGACGTCTCCGGAGTCGTTCAAATTCTGCTGCGCCGCTTGCAGCTGCTGGCGATATCCCGCCAAAACTTGTGTATTGATTTTATAGTCGTCTGCGGAAGGTTCCCGATCCAGCCGTAATCCCAATTGCACGGTGCCACGTTTCACATATTTTCGGACAACCGACTCGATGAGTGTTTCTAAGGAACCAAAACCCTCCGGCGCTCGGAAATTGAGCTTGAAATAACGACTATTGATAGCACGCACCTCCACGGCAGCACTTACGCCATCCGCTTGGGCTTGCGCTTCACCATATCCAGTCATGCTCAGTAACATCTGCCGAGGTGCTCCGAAGGTGATGTTTTTGGTTGAGGCACGAGACAGGAAACTCTCATTCAACCACGATCGATAGTTCGCACGATTCACGCCGCATGGTTGTACCGTCAGGTACAGGCGTGCCCGGCGAGACGAAAATATTTCCCCGGGGATATGCCTACCTGCAACTTGCAGTGACATTTACCTGTCTCTGCAATCATCAGTCAGTCACTTGGTGGAATTGATCCGCTACAGACAAGGTTAACAGGATGGAATGCTCAGGGACCACTTTGCGAGTCATCATCGGCGCCGGCCGATTCACTGTCTGTTTGCTGAGTCGTTTGCGCTCTCCCAACCGGGTCATCCACATTGGCTGAGTCACCACTAACGGGATCGGTGCCGGGAAGTCCTGTGTCACTTGTGGTCGACGTAGCCGGAATGGGTCCAGCCTGATTCACGCCACCCACATTGGCTGATGGTCGCCCTAAAACAATGACTGCAGCCATGCTTAGAAATATCCACAAGGAAGCAACAACAATCGTCAACTTTGTAAACGTGTCACCGGCTTTCGTGCCGAAAGCACTCTGGCCACCCATGCCTCCCAGAGCACCTGCCAGACCTCCTCCGCGACCGCGCTGCACCAAAACCAGTAGTATCAGAAACACGGCTGATAAAAACATGGAGATGCCAAAAAAGGCATGCCAGAACTGTACCGCGAAGAGCATCGGAGCCATTTTAATTGTTCTCTCAATACGAAACTGATGGGCCACATCTCAATCAAAGATTGGCCGTGATAATCGCTAGGAATGATTCAGCTTGCAGGGAAGCACCCCCTACAAGTGCCCCATCGATGTTCGGTTGTGACAGCAGGACCCTGGCATTATCTGGTTTGACGCTGCCGCCATACTGAATTCGAATCGCCTCCGCAACTTCCTGATTGTAACGTTTTCGGATCAGGCTGCGAAGGTCGGCATGGACCTCCTCGGCCTGTTCCGGAGTGGCGACCTGTCCTGTTCCGATGGCCCAAACCGGCTCATAAGCGATCACTACGCGTTGCATTTGGGCCGGCGACAGGCCCTTACAAGCAGCTTCGAACTGTCTCCGAATCACCTCGCCTGTGTCACCCGCCTCCCGTTCGGCAAGTGTTTCACCGACACACAGGATCGGCACCAGCGGGTGGGACGCTGTGAGCGCTGCCAGAACTTTCAGGCGAATCAACTCGTCCTGTTCACCTAAAACGTGACGTCGTTCACTATGACCAAGGATCACATACTCACAACCCAGGTCTGCCAACATGGCAGTACCGACCTCCCCGGTGAAAGCTCCGGAAGGTTCGTGGTACATATTTTGCGCCCCCAAAGCAATCGACGAATCCTGCAAGGCAGCACCTACCACGTCCAAATAAACGCTGGGAGGACAGATGATCACATCGACCGCTGTCGATGGCCCCAGACCATCAACCAGATTTCGGACAAGCCTGGCCGCTTCGTCCTTATCCAGATTCATTTTCCAGTTGCCGGCAATCAACAAGCGTTTCACCACAGTAGCTTTCTAGTTTGATTTGTCGCCCAGCCTCCATGGACTTGTTGACTTGCGCGGCAACGACTGTCACGCCAACAATTTTTCCCTTGACTCTGGGTTCGGTGAAGGCATCCATCACTTCCCATTTTTTCCTTCAGAAGCGAACTCGTCGCAACTTGTTTCGTGAGGACTTGCGATTCTTTTCCGCTTTTCTCCATCGAGTCTTTGTGTGATTTGAACGCCCGGTAGCAGCCTGGGAGAACATGTCCGGGAGATCCTCACTAACCTACTGGTTCACTCCTGCCATAGGCACCCAAAACTTCCAGGCGAACCACTTTTTTGTAAAGCGACGTGAGCGCTCGCTTGACCTTGGGATCTTGCGGATGGCCTTCGAGTTCCACAAAAAAAAGGTACTCGTTTTGCGATCCCCGTAGAGGAAACGATTCAATCCATGTCAAATTGAGGGAGCTCCTTTTGAATACCGACATGGCATTGGCTAGGGCACCGGGTTGATGAGCCAGCCCGAACATGAGTGCTGTTTTGTCGCTGCCCGTCCGCGGGGGGATTTCGGCACCAATGACAGCAAAACGAGTGATATTGTCTTGGTTATCTTCAATTGCCGCTGCAATGACTTCCAGTTCGTAGTGCATGCCGGCCTGTCGGCTGGCGATTGCCGCAACTCCTTTTTTCTTAGCTGCCAACTGTGCAGCGGCTGCAGTGCTGCTGACTTCCTGCAAATCAGCACCCGGGATGTGTTTTGCCAACCAGTTGCGACACTGCGACAGCGCCTGCGGCTTGCTGTAAACTTCACGAATTTCCGATCGCTGACATCGTCCCAGCAGATGGTGATGAATACGCAATGGTACTTCGCCACATACCTTGACAGATACGCGAGCAAACATATCGAGCGTGTCGACGATACGTCCATCCGTCGAATTCTCCAAGGGTACCAAGCCATAATCGACATACCCGTTCCGTGCTTCCCTGAAGACGGCGGCGATCGTCTCGACGGGAATCAGTTCGGCGCTCTCACCGAATCGTTCCGAAGCCGCCAAGTGGCTGAAGCTATAGGGTGGACCCAAATAGGCAACCTTCACAGGAGCGACCAACTGGCGGGATCCGCTCAACAGCTCTCGAAATACCGCTCGTAAAGTTGTTGAGTCCACGGAACCGCTCTGGGAGACCGATTTTCCCAAGGCACGACAAACAACTTTGACGTCGCAAACTTCAGTTGCGCTTTCCACCGAGAATCGTGCCAGCTTCTTCACCAAGCCGATCCGCTCATTGATCTGCTTGACCAGTTGTTGATCCAGGCGTTTTATTTTAGCGCGCAATTGACCAGCGGTCGGCTTACCAGCTCGAGCTGAGGACTTCTTCTTGATGGGTTGTTTGGCCACGACGGCTAGGAGGAGGTGAGGTTGAACCTGAGTCCCTTCTGTCAAAATGGCAGAAGACGCGAATGCACGATTATAACGACCCACGACTCAAGACATAATGCCTGTCCTAAGTAATTTATGGCAATACACTTAGGCCGATGATCGGTACGAACTGGGAAGACTGGCATAGGCTTTGCTGTATAGGAACCTCGAGGTTTCTGTCCGCCGTTTTGCGGTTGCGCTAAACGGCACCCCTATTTGAACTTAGAACAAAGCAGTAGATAGCACTTCGTTGTCTGCAGCGCGTTTGGCCCACCCCCTGGGCTGAACCGGCAGGCACAAAGCGAGGATCGTCAGTCAAGGAGAAAGCGATGGCAGAGGGCGAAAAGATCATTGGAATCGACTTAGGCACTACCAACTCGGTGGTATCGGTAATGGAAGGGGATGAACCGAAGATCATTCCCAACCCCGAAGGAAATCGTATTACCCCGAGCGTCGTTGCCTTCAATGACAAGGGTGAAACACTGGTCGGTGAACCTGCTCGTCGACAAGCCGTTACCAACCCCCAAAGAACGATCTATTCGATCAAACGCTTCATGGGGCGGCGACACAACGAGGTGGAATCTGAAGAGAAGATGGTCCCGTACGAAGTGATGGGTGGCAGCGACGAATACGTGAAGGTGAAAGTCGACGGTCAGGAACACACTCCCCAGGAACTTTCAGCGAAGATTTTGCGAAAATTGAAGGAATCGGCGGAATCTTATCTGGGCCATAAAGTCAACAAAGCCGTGATCACTGTCCCGGCCTATTTTAACGATTCACAGCGGCAAGCAACCAAGGATGCCGGGCAAATTGCGGGAATCGAGGTAGCTCGCATTATCAACGAACCAACTGCCGCTGCTCTGAGCTACGGATTGGATAAGAAAAATCAAGAAAAAATCGTCGTCTTCGACTTCGGAGGAGGAACCTTCGACGTCTCGATTCTCGAAGTCGCTGAAACGGAAGGCAACGACGACAACATCAAGGTATTCGAGGTGATCAGTACCAGTGGCGACACCCACCTGGGTGGCGACGATCTTGATGATATTTTAATCAACCACGTTGCCAACGAATTCAAACGCGAGCAGGGCATCGATCTTCGTAATGACATGATGGCTTTGCAGCGGTTGCAGGAAGCATGCGAAAAGGCCAAGAAAGAATTAAGCTCGACGGCTTCCACGGATATCAATTTGCCATTCATTACCGCCGATGCTTCCGGGCCTAAGCATCTCCAGTTAAGTATTTCTCGCTCAACATTTGAGGAGTTGATCGATCCGTTGATCGAGCGTTGTCGTGGCCCGGTGATACAGGCCCTGAAGGATGCCAAGTTACAGCCTAGCGAGATCGACGAGATCGTGCTGGTCGGTGGTTCGACACGTGTACCAAAAGTTCAACAACTGGTAAAAGAGATCTTCGGAAAAGACCCTCACCGGGGTGTCAATCCGGACGAAGTCGTAGCTGCTGGTGCGGCCATTCAAGGAAGTGTTCTGGCAGGCGACCGCAAGGATGTGCTGTTACTGGATGTGACGCCCTTGTCCCTGGGCATCGAAACACTGGGTGGAGTCTTTACGAAGCTCGTCGAACGAAACACCACGGTTCCGACAGAGCGAAAACAGGTTTTCAGTACGGCAGAAGACAACCAAACAGCTGTCACTGTGCGTGTCTTCCAAGGAGAACGCGAAATGGCTGCCGATAACCGTTTGCTCGGTCAGTTCAACTTAGAGGGTATTCCTTCATCGCCGCGTGGAATGCCACAGATCGAAGTCAAATTTGACCTTGATCAGAATGGTATTCTCAATGTTTCTGCGAAAGAGCTGGGAACGGGCAAAGAACAGTCCGTTCGTATTGAACAGTCCTCCGGACTTTCGGAAGAAGAGATCACTCATATGCGGAGTGATGCGGAGGAGCATGCCGCAGACGATAAGCAACGACGCGAACTGGCCGAATCACGTAACCAGGCAGACCAGATGTGCTTCCAAATCGAAAAAATGATAAAGGAGCATGAAGACAAGTTAAGTGAGGAGGACAAAAAACCGCTGGAAGACACCATTGCCAAGGCACACGAAGTGGCCAAAGGTGAAGATGTTCAGGCAATAAAAAGTGCCATTGAGGAACTCGAACAGGCATCTCACGCCTTTAGCAAAACATTGTACGAAAGTGCTCAGGGAGCTGGCGGGCCGGCGGACGCAAATGTCGAGTCTGCTGACCCAACAGATGGCGAACCAAGCACCGAGGACGACGCGATCGACGCCGAGTTCGAGGTCAAGGATTCGTAATCCAGTACTTCTTTCAGCGAGGTCCGCTGGACAAGAAAATATAGTCGGGGCAGCGACCTCACGGTGACTGCTGCGGCATTCTGTTTTAACAACCTGGTCCGTCTGGGTTCGTGCTGCGCGGGTGAGAAAAACGTGTTTGGCACAGCAAGATAATCACGGACAAAGGACTTCCCGTTACACAGCGTACCATCACGTCGAGGTAGAACCTTGGCGTGCGGCACGTGACCCACTCGACGAAAGATTAGAGGAGGCAGAGCCATGGTATTTTCATTCGATAAATTTACCATCAAAGCTCAGGAAGCGGTTCAACGTGCCCAGAGCCTCGCGCTGGATCAGGGGCATCCGTCGATCGATCCTCTGCATCTGCTGGCTGCGCTGGTGGCCGAAAGCGACGGGATTGTACGTCCCATTCTGGATAAGATCGGTGTCGACGTTTCACAGTTGAACAACATGATTCATGCAGAGATTGGTCGCTTACCGAAGGTTTCCGGAGGCAATTTTCCTCAAATGACCGGCGAGCTGAATCAGGTGCTGCAACAGGCCGTCCAAGAATCTACTTTCATGAAAGACGAGTACGTTTCCAGCGAGCACCTGATTCTGACTTTGACCAAGAACTCAAATAAAGCGAAAGATCTGCTGCAATTGAATGGCATCGACGAGGACGATGTATTGGGAGCCATGCAGGAAATACGTGGCAGTGCCCGCGTGACGGATCAAAATCCAGAGGACAAATTTCAGGCGTTGGAAAAGTACGGGATCGATTTAGTGAAACAGGCCACGGCCGGAAAACTCGATCCTGTGATCGGCCGAGACGGTGAAATCCGTCGCGTGATCCAGGTCCTTTCGCGACGCACCAAGAACAATCCCGTTTTGATCGGTGAACCGGGCGTGGGCAAGACCGCTATTGCCGAGGGTCTCGCTCTGCGGATTGTCCAGGGTGACGTACCCCAGAGCTTGAAGAACCAGCACGTGATTGCACTCGACATGGGAGCTCTCGTGGCGGGTGCCAAATTTCGTGGTGAATTCGAGGATCGCCTGAAAGCGGTCCTCCGCGAGGTGGCTGACGCTGCTGGCAAAGTGGTCTTGTTCATTGATGAATTACACACCGTTGTGGGAGGTGGTAACGCCGAGGGAGGTAGCGATGCGGCCAACCTGTTGAAACCCGCACTCGCTCGAGGAGATCTACGTTGCGTGGGCGCCACGACCCTGGACGAATATCGAAAGTACATTGAGAAGGACGCGGCGCTTGAGCGCCGTTTCCAACCCATCAACGTCAGTGAGCCTTCGGTAGAAGATACGGTCGCAATTTTACGGGGACTGAAATCGCGCTACGAGGCCCATCACGGCGTGAAAATCAAAGATTCGGCGATTGTCGCTGCAGCAAATCTTTCAAGTCGTTACATCGCGGATCGTTTTCTTCCCGATAAAGCGATTGACTTGGTCGACGAAGCAGCCAGTCGCTTGGCCATGGAACTCGAGAGTGTGCCTACCGAAATTGATGTGGTGCAAAGACGTCTGACTCAACTTGAACTTGCCGCGCGACAATTGGCAGAGGAAACCGAAGAACACGCTCAGGAACGCCTGGGCGAAATCGAAACGGAAATGGAAGAACTCAAGCATGAACTGGCCAGCCTCCGTGAGCAGTGGGAAGCTGAAAAACTGGGGCTGGGTGATGTGCAGAAAGTGCGCCACGAATTGGCTCAGGCTGAACTCGGATTCGGCCAGTTAGATGCGGCAATTAAAGAAAAGCAAGCAAATGGAGATCCGGTCGGAGAAGAAGAATATCAGCGCCTTTACGAATTAGACAATCAGCTGAAAAGCTTTCGAGCACGGATCGAAGCCGAAGCGTCAGACGAGCAACAATCCAAAGACAAAGATAAAGCGCATTCGAGTCGACGGTTACTGCGTCGCGAGGTCACTGAAGAAGAAATCAGCGAAGTGGTGAGTCTCTGGACGGGTGTTCCCGTCACACGGATGCTCGAAACCGAGCGGGCAAAGCTGCTGGTAATGGAAGAACGCCTGCATCAAAGGGTGGTCGGCCAGCAAGAGGCCGTAGAAGCGGTCTCCAATGCGGTCCGGCGCAATCGGAGTGGATTGCAGGACGTCAACCGACCCATCGGTTCTTTCCTGTTTCTGGGACCGACGGGAGTAGGAAAAACGGAACTGTGCAAAGCTTTGGCGGAAGTCCTGTTCGACGACGAACATGCCATGGTTCGACTCGACATGAGTGAGTTCCAGGAGCGGCACACCGTAAGCCGACTTATCGGTGCCCCTCCTGGTTACGTTGGTTACGAAGAAGGTGGAAAGTTAACCGAAGCGGTGCGTCGTCGGCCCTACAGTGTGATCCTGTTGGACGAAATAGAAAAAGCACATCGAGACGTGTTTAACATCCTGCTGCAGGTACTGGATGACGGACGTTTGACCGACAACCGCGGACACACTGTCAACTTCACTAATTCCATCGTGGTAATGACCAGCAACATCGGAAGCCAACTGATTCAACAAATTGCGCGGGAGGGCGGGACGGAGGAGGAAATGTACGAAACGGTCAACGAGTCTCTGCAAGGTCATTTCCTCCCTGAATTCCTCAATCGCATTGATGAATCCATCCTCTTCCATCCGCTGAAGCGGGAAGAAATTGCAAAGATTGCCGATTTGCAGCTCGGGTTGCTGGCCAAGCAGTTAGAGCAACAAAACTTGCGGCTGACCGTTTCCGAAACGGCCCGGCGGCAAATTGCATCCCAAGGGTACGATCCGGCTTTCGGAGCCCGGCCTCTTAAGCGGCTCATCCAGCAACGGCTTCAGAATCCCTTGGCCACTGAATTACTCAAAGGGAATTTGCAGGAGGGTGATGGATTGATCGTGGACTACCAACATGAAATGTTTACGTTTTCCCAAGATCCCGCGGCAACGGTCGTCGAAACCGCGTCAGCAGAGTAGGCGCTCATCGGCTCAACAAAATATCACCGTGACATGTCACAAGGAAGGTGCTTGGAATCGAAGACCCCCAACAGCTGTGATACAATTTTCATAGAAGTCCGGAACGCGGTGTGGTCAGTTCCTAAATAACTTAGCAGGACACTCTCAAATTCACAACGGTTCCCATTGACTCTTCTCTATTACGATCCTGTTTTTCTACTACACGACACGGGTTCCCATCCGGAGTGCATCGAACGCCTGCGGCAGATCTCCGCGCATTTGAAACATGAACAGCTCGACGTACGGTGTACGCGGCCAGCTTGCCCCAAGATCTCAGCAGATCAGCTACAGAAAGTACATCCTGCCGAACATACCAGGATGATCGAGCAGTTTGTCGCGCAAGGTGGCGGGAGGATTGAAGCCGACACCATCGTTTCTCTTGGCTCCTATCGCGCAGCGCTACAAGCAGCCGGGGCAGCAGCGGATGCAGTCGAGCGCGTTCTAACCGGCCAGGACCTCACGGCGCTTTGCTTGCTCCGCCCACCTGGCCACCACGCGTTGTCTAATAAGGTGATGGGATTTTGTCTGCTGAACAACGTGGCCATCGCCGCGCGCGTCGCCCATACCGAATTCAGTCTGGATCGCATTTTGATCGTGGATTGGGATGTCCACCACGGGAATGGAACGCAGGATATCTTTTGGGAAGACCCCCGTGTGGCCTTTTTTTCAATCCACCGCTGGCCATTTTATCCAGGAACCGGCAGGATCCAGGAAACAGGGAGTGGTGCTGGTTTGGGCACGACATTAAATTTGCCGACCGAGTTTGGGACTTCCCGAGAACGATACATGGATTCGTTTCAATCCCAATTAGAACGCTTTGCAAAGAAAATTCGTCCCCAGTTGATATTAATTAGCGCCGGATTTGATAGCCACCGCCAGGACCCGATCGGTTCCCTGGGTTTGGAAACCGAGGACTTTTCGCGGCTCACACGGATCGTGCTGGAACTGGCCCGGTCGTATTGCGAAGGTCGGGTGGTGAGTGTTTTGGAGGGTGGCTACAATACGAAGGTTTTGGCAGAAAGCGTGGGGTTGCACTTGGCCGAAATGTTAGGGCAGTAGGGTCCTGCTAGTCGATCAGAAAATCGTTGGTCTGCTGGCAGACACAGGCGGCCTTGGAAACCCATCCCGCAACTCCACTGCGTGAGTCACCGCGGGGTAGTTCGAAACAAGCGGCAGGTAAGATGGCATGAACACCTGTTCCTGACCTCCGCACAGTTCCGGCAGTCGGCCACCATTATATTTTCAACTGAATTGTGTTTCCTCGTCAGAATTTTTCAGCGGGCTACGTGCCATGTTCCGACGAGATTTGTTTTTCTGGCCTCTTTAGAACCAGATTTTTCAAAATCATCCTTCGCAAAACGGGTTTCCTCCAGTGGCAACATATGCGGTTATCCTGCCAGCGGCTGGAAAGAGCAGCCGCTTTCGTGACCAGCACTACAAAAAGCCTTTTGCGCTACTTGACAATCGGGCCGTCTGGCTCCATTCGGCTGAAAAATTCTTAAATCGAGACGACGTCAAACAACTGATTGTTACGATCTCGCCGGAAGATCAAGAATATTTCCAGATGAAGTTTGGTGCTAACGTTGCAATTTTGGGGATCGACGTCGTGGCTGGAGGATCAACACGCTCGGCTTCGGTGGCAAGTGCTCTGGCACATGTGAAACCCGACCTGGACTACGTCGCAATTCACGATGCTGCTCGGCCTTGTCTGGTAGATGAATGGATCAGCAAGATATTTGCAGCGGCTGAAGACAGCGGAGCAGCGATTTTTGCAGTGCCTGTCGCCGGAACGCTGAAGCGTGTTGATTCCCAGAAAACAGTTCAAGAGACCGTTTCGCGCGAACAGCTCTGGGAGGCACAAACGCCCCAGGTCTTTCGCCGGCAACTGTTGCTGGATGCCTACGCTCAACAAGGTAATTTCGAGGCCACAGACGATGCCCAGTTAGTGGAGCGGATGGGTCACAAGGTCACCGTCGTTCCCGGTTCGACCATCAACTTCAAGATTACGACCAAAGAAGACTTGCGACTTGCGGCGCAAGCTTTGAAGGCACTTCCCAAACCAAACATCTCTGGCCCGACACATCCTTTTGCTGACGACAATCTGTGGAGGTAAGGGAAAGGGAGTTTGAAACTGCAGGGAGTTAAGCTTTTTACATGCTTGGGTCTTTAGAAACCTTCAGACATCGTCGCCATTTGTCCCGCCTGGCGAAGGAACGAATTAAACCCGGGCTATTGACTTACCACACCGTCACGGAGAACACAGCACGTGTCAGATCCGTTGTTTGGTCCCGATTCGTCTGGATAGGCGATGGGGACTCTACGCGTAACATTTGTTGGTCCCGTATTTCCGATTTCCGAGAGCAGAACCTGCTGAGAATTTTGTCGCGGCAAAAGGTTGCCTGAGAAGTCTTGTTTTTCACCTAACACTTACCACGAACCATTTGTGATGGATATTTTTTCTGAGTTAACATGGCGCGGGTTGATTCATCAAACGACGGACGGGAAACACCTTGCCGAGTGGCTGGCTGGTGGTTCACGGACCGTTTATGTCGGTTTTGATCCCACGGCTTCCAGCCTGCATGTGGGAAGCCTGATGCCACTCATGACGCTCCGGCGCTTTCAGAAAGCCGGACATCATCCACTGGCATTGGTCGGAGGTGCAACCGGAATGATCGGCGACCCGAGTGGTAAGAGCCAAGAACGCAACTTGCTTTCGGCCGACTCGCTGGAAGACAACATTCAGGGCCTCAAAAGTCAGATGCTGAAGTTCCTGGATTTTACTCCGGGTCCTTTCGCTGCAGTGCTCGTCAACAATTTTGACTGGATGCGTCAGTTCAGTTATCTCGATTTTCTGCGTGACATCGGCAAGAATTTTCCTGTCAACGTCATGTTGGCAAAAGACTCTGTCAAGAGTCGCATCGGCCGCGACGAAGGGGGCATCAGTTATACGGAATTCAGTTACATGTTGTTACAGGCGTATGACTTTGTCCACCTGTACGACGAATACGGTTGTGAACTGCAGATCGGCGGCAGTGATCAATGGGGAAACATCACCGCAGGTATCGACCTGGCACGTCGCATGCGAAATACTCATTTGCACGGGATCACCAGTCCGCTTCTGACCAAAGTCGACGGGTCGAAAATGGGGAAAACTGAAAGTGGAACAGTGTGGCTTTCACCTGAGCGGACAAGTCCCTACGCTTTCTATCAGTATTGGATCAACATTGACGATGCAGACATCGGTATGTGCTTGCGGTATCTGACCGAACTCGAACGTGAAGAAATCGAAGCCCTCGATGCGTCTCGAACCGAAAGTCCCCATCTGCGTGAAAGTCAAAAGCGAGTGGCCGAAGAACTGACACGTTTGGTTCATGGTTCTCCGGGTCTCGCTAGCGCGCAACGCGCGTCAAACGCTTTTTTTGGTGCCCAGATCGACAAGTCGTCCGACGAGCAGTTGTTGGAGATTTTTTCCGATGTTCCCAGCAAGGAACTGGTCATGGAAAGGCTGGCGGATGATGGGCTGAATATTGTTGATGCGATGCGTGAAGCAGGTTTAGCCAACAGCAATGGCGAAGCTCGGCGCGCCGTACAACAGGGTGGCGCCTACGTCAACAACCGGCGTGTCGACAGTATCGAAACAAGCTTAACCACTCAGAATCTCGTCGGGGAAAGTATCATCGTACTACGCTCCGGCAAGAAAAAATACGCACTATTGCGCTTCGTGCGCTAGCCGACAACCGTTGACCCGGCCACCCGATACGCATACGATTTCAACGCTGATGCTTCAGGCTACTGGGCATCGGTGACATCAACGTCTTCCCCTGCCTTTCAATTCCTCGTCCCCACGGCCCTTCGCGTGCGCAAATTCCTGCAAATTCTAGGACTTTGTTTTGTAATTCTTCCGGTGATATTCGGTGCCTTGTTTCTCGGAATTCACGTCGCCTCTCGCCAGGAGCCACAATTCTATCGTCATGCCCTGGAACAGGAGGCCGGACCACAAGCTGAAGCTGGAGACCAACTGGAGCAACGAGTACTGACGCTGCACAATGAGACACGGCGGACAGGCAATTGGCAGGCCACGTTTACGGACAGTCAAATTAATGGCTGGCTGGCAAGTGATCTGACTGAGAAATTTTCCGGAGTGTTGCCCCCGGAGTTTCAAAATCCAAGGGTCTCCATTGAATCCGGCAGGGCGTTACTGGCCTGTGGTTACACTGATCCGCCAATTCAAACAGTGTTGTCCATGGAAGTGAACGTCCATCTCACGGAACAGCCCAATGTGATTGCCATTCAAATTCACAAGGCACGAGCCGGAAAATTGCCGGTTCCCCTGGTTCGAGTCTTAAATGTGGTCAGTGTTTTCGCGCGACGAGCTGAGATCGATTTAAAATGGATGCAGTTCGAGGGTGATCCCGTCGCAGAACTGACAATTCCCGACCATCGGGAGGAAATGAAAAAACTGCTTCATCTCGAAGCTCTGGAACTCCATGATGGGGAAATCTATCTCGCCGGACGTACTGAAGCAACGAAAGAGTCTGGAACCCAAAATCCGGCTGCTGAAAACATCCACAACGTGCGGTCGCCTGCCCAGTTTCATTCAAAACCACGGGAAGGTGTGAACGGGATTGGATCGAACTGAAATTGCCATTCGTTGGTTTTTTCACGTTGAGCGGCCACCACTCGAGATGTCCAGTCCGGACTCAATAAATCAATCACAAACTGGGCCGCGTCTTCACCGTACAGCTTATAGGTGCCTTTCATCCAAGCAGTCACAATGCCACGTCCACCGGACACTTCTCCCTCGAATTCCAGATAAGCCAGTCGATGATCGTCCAACAATTGACCCTGAATCGTGGAACCAATGCGGGGTTCTTTAGAGAGGGCCCACGTGCGTAGCACGCCCGATTGCTCCAGCATCAGATCCCAATGCGGGCCACGGCCAGATTCGGGCGACATTTGGTGTCGCAGAATGACGAATTGACGGGGAGGGCAGGAAACCATTTTGGGAAGGGGCAGGGGGGGGGCAGACTACAATACGTTACAGAGAGCCAATTGATTGTAACTTCTGAACGCTCGGTTCTGTAGTCTCAACGCCCAATTCATAGAAAACATCATTCTTCGAAAATGGTTGTGTCTTCCGCGACAATGATGCGGTTCTCCGAAAGGAGACTCTCCAATGTTGCCTGCAGCCGCACTGGTCCAGCCTGCACGGCGATTGCCTCAATGCGGAAGGTCACTTCGTCAGCGGCGCGCAGTTCTGATATTGGTACCATGTGGATGGTACGTCCGGTAGAAGGATAACGGCTGTCCAATTTGACCGGACCTTGAATCTTCTCTAGCTTTAACTCGGGCGGTATTTCCAGCGTGAGATGCAGATCCCGGTCACTCACTTCTCGGTTGTTGAAAATCCTCAACAGGTAGACAAGCTGTCGACCCTGTCGGACAGGATCACTCAAATCGGTGAGTGTTAGCTCCAGGCCGCCACTCGCCTGGGCGGGAACTGACTGGATTTCACCTTGACTCTCGGGAACTTCAAGTCGATCAGTAGGGTCCAGATCGACAATGCCGGCCCGATCATAAATTTCCATACAAGCTTCGTTGACAACTGTTACGACAGGATGACCCGAACTCACCGTCACCCGGGTGCAAGTGTTTGGATTCGCCTCTAAACAATCGCACCGTATTCGCAGCAGTGATCGTGAACCAACTGGCAACTGCGGAATTGACCATACCAAAGCCTCCCCTTCGACTACCCAACCTTGTGTTGCCTGGAAGGGTCGCAAGTCGCTTGGATAATGGTCATCGACACGCACATCCTGCAGGGGCACATTTCCCGTGTTGACCACTTCAATCAAGAACTCTGCAATTTCCCCAAGTTCGCGCGATTTGGGACCAGTCTTTTTGACGGAGATGGCCGGATGTGGCCTGGCTCGAGCTGGCGCCGCTTGTAGACAAACCCTCTCCGATGTGTGGTGTCCGCCGTCAGCGGTCAGTTCCAGCGAGTGGCAAAGGGTTCCGGCCCGTTGAACCGTAAAAGTGACGGCAAACCGTTTGACCTGCCCCGCCTCCAAGGTTCCCAACCGGCGTTCAATAGGACTAACAGCCTTCGCATGTTCCAACCCCTCGTCAAACCGGTCGTGAACAATAACATTCTGAATCGTTTGTTGACTCAAGTTGCGGGCAACAACTCGAAACTGAACTTCGCGGCCAACTTCAGCGATCTGAGGTCCTGACACTTCCAGATTCAACGTCGGAGCAATGACTCGGGCGGACAAGATCTCGTTACATTCCAATCCATTTTCATCTCGGACATGAAAATAATGCTGAAAACTTCCGACACACTCCGCCTGACAACAAAATTCGATGACGCAGTGGCTACCACCCTGTAGATCTCCAAGTTGCCACTGGACACGGTTGCCATAAACTTCGGCAGGTGGATTGCTGTTTACAAATCTAAGACCTTCCGGCATTACTTCACTCAGTACAATGTCATTGGCAGGCAGATCTCCAGTATTCGAGACATCCACGCGGTATGTCATTGTGGAATCCACTTCACACACATCAGGACCTACTACGCGTAAAGCCAGCTGAGCGGTACTCCAGCTGACCTGAGTTGAACCCTGGGCCAATACTAGTCGTGTGAAGTCGTTGTCTCTGGCAGGTGCCTGAATCACTTGAATGGCAATGTCACTAGTTCCGGCCTGCCTGCTTCGGGAAATGAGTTGGGCCACAGCACGGCCTTCATGGTTGGTGGGAACTTCCACGTAACGGCTGTCGAGGGGCGCAAATCTGGCCGTTGTATCCCCCACTAACTCGTAGCGAACAATCGCACCACCAAGAGGTTCCCCGGTGGAAAGCTTGGTTACGGAAGTCGTCAGATCAACTGGTCTTCCAACTTTAGCCTGCTCAACAGGAGCAAACGTCGCTTCCGCATCAACCCAATGAACCACTGCCGTCTGCCGAACGGAATCCCAGGATTGCGAATCGGGTGCGTGGGCGGTTACGCGGCTCACACCCTCGCTGGAGGAGGCTAATGTCAACCATGACTCCCCTTCCAGCACCAAAACATCATCCGCTCGTGAAGCCGTTCCTCGTGTCACAACCTGAGCAGTTCTCCCAGTTTGGCCCATTGCCAAGCTGTTGCTGATCTTGCCCCAATCGAACCGAGGAACAATTCGCAACCTGGGAACATCCATTTCACCAACCGAGACGAAATATCCTACGCTCTCTTGTGACATGATCCACTGTATCGGCTCTCCGGATATTAGCTTTCCATTCTGGCCACAAAGACCGGCCTTCAAAACAACCAGGCTACCTACCGGAGCAATGATCCTGCCAGGATTCACAAGGACTCCCGTCGAAGTCGTTGACAACCTGACGGTGCTCAACCGGGGTCGAAATGCAAGCCGGGAAGTGTCCGCGGGCGGCATCCCAGGCAAAGCCGATGGGTAAAGGGCAGCTGGAATGACCGGGGGCGTCGTTGCAGGAAATACTCCTTGCGGGCACGGGGGAGGCATCGGAGGGGTTTGATAAGCTGCCCCTGACCGACCAAAAGGTAATTCGGGCGTCACGATGGTAGCCCGTTCTGGGCCCGGCAGAAAAAGCCGTTGTCCCGTAGGATCAACGCGTGGCAAGCGTAATTGTGCGCAACCACAAACGCAGACGAGACTGACAATAATCAGTCGCAGCAGTTGCAAAGTTAGGCTGCCGTTTCGCTCCATGACGGCTGCACCTTGAAGTTTAAAGAACTCAGATGCTTCTTGCGATCTGTCGCTAGCATCCGACGCAAAGTGAGAAAACTTGTCAACACCAAGAACGTACCACGTGGAGAGTCAAGGTGTTGCCAAATTACCTCCTGCAATGTTGGAAAAAGGAATCACCAGACGAGTCACTCTTTCGATTTTGACGGTTCTAGCACTCGTGCGGGCGCAGGTGAGTTCTGGAACCCACGTTGGCAGGAAGGATCAACACGAACCGGACCCGACCGGTCTACGTCCAACACAGCATGAGGTTAAAAACGTGCCGCCTCAATCCGCCTCCAACCAGAGCGCCAATAACCGTTACGGCAAAGCTCGACAAAACAATGGACCCTACCTATGTTTTGCGAACAGACATTTTCCGGAAATGGTGGGTTCAACCTCAGATAGGCTTGCGTACGCTCTGCCGTTTAGCGAGGATGGACGGGCTTGATATTCTTGGCACACTAAACCGGTTTTGCAGCGGCGACCTGGACATCCAGAACTGTTGCGAGGGTAATGACGCCATGAGCGGCAGTTTTCGACCAACGGGTGTACTGATCGTGCTGACTTTCGTGTTTGCACCTTTCTGGACTCACGATGCCGTGGTGGCAGAGTCACCGGAAAAAGTGCAATTGGCACTGGAAGCGTTAAGCTCCTGGTCCAAGGGTAAGACCAACGCAGAAGGCTGGCTCGCTTTTCTCATGACCGACGAGTTGCGTTCCGAACTGGAGAAGGGAAACGAAGCTGATCCCACACTCATCGCCGAAGTCATCGAGCGTTACTCCTGGGACACAAGCGTGCTAGATCGCGAACCCTTCGTGGCCGTGCGTAAAGTGTTGGAACAATGGCAACGCGTCATGTTGTTACCAAATGCGGAAGAACTTCCGGAATTGATTCGCGCCGCCACTTCTGATTTCAGTCCGTTGGAAGAAAATCATCTAGAGAAATCGCGACAAGCACTGGTGATTGCAGTGGCTCAGCTAAATCAATTTTTGTCGCGCGAGAGACAATCCAAAGCAAACGGCTGGAAGCAGTATTTGTTGTGGGCCGATTTGCAAGCCGAATTAGCAAATTCGGCCAATCCATCGTTAAGAGTTTTGGCTCGAGTACAGAGCAGATATCGTGCCCAGTATGGGGGCCTTGAATTGCCACCTTTTCAGAAGGTTCGTGAAACACTTGGCAAATACGGTGAAGCACTTTCTTACGATGGTGAACATTTTCAGCAGCAGTTTGAAACCACGATGGGAGAACTTGCTGAAAACCTCGAATCTTATGTCGAAGAACCAAGCCCTCAAAACGCCTCAGACGCATCCATTCGCTTGGGATGGCTGAAACGGGGAGGCCAGGTGCCTGAGCTCATCGAAACCGTACGTCATTTCTATGTGCAGCCAAATTTCTACCTGAACGTATCAGGAGAACTTGTCAGTGTCGGTTTCCGGCAAGAAATCGATAAAACCGAGGATCTTCGAAACAATGCGGGTCCCGGAGTCTCGGGGGAGTCTCGCACAGTCGGAAACGTGACCAGTCGATTGGTTCCCAATAACGATCAAGCAGAAGTCGAGGTTGCGATGGTGGCCACCATGCACGCTCGCACGCGGAAAGTGAGTGGGCCGGCTGTTATCCTAACTTCCGCTGTGACAAGCATCGATGCCAGAAAACGTGTGTTTGTCAACGGAGACGGATTCGGCGCCGATCCTGCCCAAGCCCGTTGTACGACTAATATCAACCTCGAGGATGTGCGAGGCAGCAGGGAGGTGCAAAGGCAGGCTTGGCCACGGGCCAGGGCTGCGTTACCGAGGGCGGAAACAACGGCGGCTCGGCGAACAGAGCGAAAAATCTCGACCAGGTTGGACCAAGAGATTGATGAAATCCAGATTGACGGGAGTTACCGAGACAATTTTCTCAGACCCCTGATCGTGCGTGGTGAACCCCCGGCAATTTTTCACTTCGTTTCCACCGAAGATTCGATCATCTGTCAGTCGACACAGGCTAACGATTTTCAATTTGCAGCGCACACCCCACCCGTCACACTCGAGGGAGACTACGACCTGGTAACTCGGTTCCACGAATCCTACATCAACAATTACGTCGAGTCTGTTTACGGAGGTGCCACATTGACGGATGTACAGGCCGCTGAGTTGATCGAGCAGGTGACCGGGGAGGTGCCCGAGCAAATGCAGCCCGATCCCAACGCCCCCTGGACCATCACTTTCATCCGTCGCAGGCCCATTACCATTTCATTCGCTCACAACACCTATACGGTGATGCTCCGAGGCAAAAAATTTTCTGCGGGGGAAAAAACAATCACATCGATGCACATCACAGCGAGCTACAAGTTCGAAATGACACCTACCGGTGCCCGGCGCGTCCGGGTTGGAGATATCAAAATCCAACCCGCCAATTTCGCAAGCCGCAAAAAGAAAACACTCTCCCCAGGGGAAACTGCGGAAAAAGCTGTGTTGAAAAGGCAGTTCAAACGGATATTTCCATCCGTGATCGAACCAACCGGTCTTGAGATGCCGGGCCGCTGGAGACGAGCTGGACGACTCGTTTCTCGAGAAGTGCTATGCGAGAATTCCTGGCTGGCCGTGGGTTGGCAACGGGCCGGGCAAGCAGAGCCTACCACCGATTTCGAGTCGAACAAAACGGCGTCTCTGCGTTAAGACGGCCGTTCGCGGTACTCCACCCGGAATCACGTACCCTGTTTTATTTCGCACGATGGCAAACCTCAGTGCCCAACTGGAGTACGCCCCCTTGTTCTGTCATATTGATGTTGCGCCGGTTTGTAATACAGTTAGCATACAAAAATCCCTGGTAGGAGAAATTGAACCATGAGTAACTGGGTCGAAATCACGTTCGACTGCCTACCTCTTCGCTGCATCCAGCGACTGGACATTCCACTCGACGCCTCCCCCAAGTATCGGCAACGTTGCCTGAGGGTGAAAGCTGCGCTTGAAAAGCACGGCACGCACAACAGTTACTACCTTTTCAACGCCAGTTGCACCTATCGCGTGGTCAACCATGCTGAGAGGGGAATGATCCAATTCCAATTCGAAGGGACAGTACTCACCGACTCAGAAGATCTAAAATCGGAACGTTGTGACCTGGATTCGATCGAACTGGTTCGTGAAACGTGTGAATGGCTGACAGAACCGATTGTGCAATGGTTTAGCGAAACCGTTCCCAAGAGTGTTTCGGCTGAGTTCGATCGCTACATTGAAGTTGGCGACCTGGAACAGACAAAAAAACGAATTGAACAGATCGAGGCCGCCAGCGAAGAGTCGGAAGGCTACCTGGGGATGTATCTGTAGTCGTTCATGCGATGATTCCAAGGCCGTTGGCATACTTGGAAAACCGGCTATTTGTGTGATTGCCAGGTGGCCAAAATTACCGAGTGTTTTGGATGCATACTGCGCATCTCGTTAACACCCACAGTGAACAAAATCTTGTATTTCTCGTTGACTAGATGGCTGACAGGTGGTTTATTGAATTTGACAACCGCAACATACAATATGCCGTCGGGAGGACCTTGGCAGAGTCATCAGTGCATTGAGAACGGCTGGTTATTCCTCGAAAATCATCTTTCCGAACTGTCACAATACGTTGGAGATGTGGATAATTTCCATCAAAGCCCCTCCCTTCCGTGGTCCTATCCTCTAGGCGGCCATTTTATAAATTTTTATAATCAACGGTTTTGATTGAGGCCAAAATGGGTGGTAATTCCACCCCGTTCTTTTCCGGGACAAGCTGCGATATGACGATTCGAATTGGTGCCGTTAGTTATCTCAACACCAAACCACTGGTGTATCGATTGGACGAACTCGCACCTGATGCAGAAATCATCTACGACTTCCCCAGCCGTTTGGCTGTCGACCTGGCCACTGGAGAACTGGATGTGGCCCTGATTCCATCGATCGAGTTCTTTCAAGACCCCAAGTATACGATTGTCTCAGATGCCTGCATTGGTTGCCGGGGACCAGTGTTGAGCGTTAAATTTTTCAGCCGGGTACCCGTTGAAAAGATTCGTCGGGTTTCGTTGGACGAGGGTTCTCGCACAAGCATCGCCCTGGTTCGAGTCCTGTTGCAACAACGATACGGCATCGAGCCCGAACTGGAAAGCTTACCCATTGGTGCTACGGCCCAGGATAGTGATGCAGATGCCGTGTTACTAATCGGTGATCGAGCCATCCATCAACCGGTTGCTGATTTTGTGGAGATTTGGGATTTGGGTGACGAATGGTGTCGCTGGTCAGAATTGCCATTTGTCTTTGCGATGTGGGTTGCCCACGTCGGAAAGGATTTGCGGGGAACAGAATTGGCGCTAGACGCGGCTCGAGATGCCGGGATCAGGTGCCTGGATGAGATTGCCAAACGGGAGGCGGTGAAAGCAGGGCTTTCTCCTGCTCAATGTTTAACCTACTTACGTGACAATCTCCACTTCCACCTGGGGCCACGCGAGTTGCGTGGGTTGGCTTTATTTTATGAACACGCCGCCGCGTTAGGGATCACTCCGCCAGGACGCGACTTGAGTTTCGCGGCCAGCAGAATTCAAGTGTAACATATGACAAACTCGTCCATTGCTTCGATTCTCGAACGGGCAGTCAATGGCCAACGATTGGTGCCGGCTGATGCTCTCGTGTTGATGAAGTCTCATGATTTGACAGACCTCGGGCAGGCAGCAGACCAAGTCACTCAACGTCTGCACCCGGAACCATACCGGACGTACAACATCGACCGAAACATCAATTACACAAATATCTGCACTGCCGTCTGCGATTTTTGTGCCTTCTACCGGTCACCCAAAGACGTTGATGAAGGATATGTCCTGCCACGTGAAGAACTTTTGCAAAAGGTCAAGGAAACAGTCGACATTGGTGGCGACCAAATTCTGATGCAGGGAGGGTTGCATCCCGATTTTAAACTCGATTGGTACGAACAACTCCTGCAGGATATTAAAGGCCGATTTCCCCAGGTTAATATTCATGGCTTCAGTCCTCCTGAAATCCATCATTTCACCAAAGTCAACAAACTCTCGCTTCGAAAGGTGCTTGAAAGGTTGAAGGACGCTGGTTTAGGGAGCGTGCCGGGTGGTGGTGCGGAAATTTTGGTGGATCGAGTACGTCAAGAAATGACGCGTGGCAAGGTTCTTACCGATGACTGGCTTGAGGTCATGCGCGTGTGGCACGAGTTGGGAGGTCGCAGCACAGCCACGATGATGTTTGGACACATTGAAACTCCAGAGGAGCGCGTTGAGCATCTAGACCGCGTACGTCGTCTTCAGGATGAAACAGGTGGTTTTACAGCTTTTATTTGCTGGACATTCCAGCCTGAAAACACGGCGATGGAGAAAGTAGCGCCGGCAGGCTCTTTCGAGTACCTCAAAACGCAGGCAATCGCTCGCTTGTACCTGGACAACATTCCCAACATTCAATCAAGCTGGGTGACCCAGGGCTTGAAAGTTGGTCAGTTGGCCATGCTGTACGGAGCCAATGATATGGGCAGCCTGATGATTGAAGAAAACGTAGTTGCAGAAGCGGGTACTGTTCATTATCTGAACCTGCAACAGATTCGTGATGCAATTTCAGAGCTGGGATATATTCCCCGTCAACGCAACGTGTTCTACGAGCTACTCGACGAAGAGCACGAATTTTTTGCAGTGCAGGCAAATCAAAAGCGAGACGAATCCCTATTGTCTGTCATAAATTAGGCCCTCCGCACCATTTGGTACGTCGCCCACCAGTAGCTTGCCGGGGTTTCAACAACAATTCACATTATTCGCGTTCTGAGGGCACACCATTTAAACTCGTGGACCAACCGGAACAACCGTTCTTCTGAACATGTGAACGGTTTTTGAGTCTCGTCTTATAAGGTAGGTTGTAATAAACTTGTTCCAGCAGGATTCACAAATCCCGCCTTCCCTGTCGTTTACCGCACGAACCAGTGGTGGCCACCCAGGTTGTCGTGGTCCTGAACTTCTTCACGCGATAGTTCGAGCACTGCTCGGTCATCTCTTCGATCATGATTGAAGTACGCGAGCTGACTAAGACTTACTCCGATTTGCGACGTGACCAGTTTGTGGCCGTCGATGGTATCAGCTTCCATGCACAGCCCGGTGAGATTTTTGGTTTACTGGGACCAAACGGTGCGGGGAAAACAACCGTGCTCCGTATCTTGAGTACCATTCTGCGCCCAACTGCCGGCATGGTCAGTGTCAACGGTTTTGACGTTCTTACGCAGCCGGATCTGGTGCGTTATCAGATTGGATTCGTGTCAGCGAATACAGCCGTCTACGACCGCATGACGGCCTGGGAATTGGTCGAGTATTTCGGACGGCTTTACGGTGTTGAAACGAACACGTTGCGTGAACGGATGGAGAATTTGTTTTCCAAGCTTCAAATGGATGAAATTCGTGACTTATTGGGCGCGAAGATGTCTACAGGTATGAAACAGAAAGTTTCCATCGCCCGAGCACTGATCCATGACCCTCCGGTGGTAATCTTTGACGAAGCAACCTCGGGCCTGGACGTCCTGGTGGCTCGAGCCCTGCTGGACACAATTGGTGAGTTGCGAGAGCAGGGAAAATGTGTCATTTTCTCAACCCATATCATGCGTGAGGTGGAACGGCTTTGTGATCGCATTGCAATTATGTATCGAGGACATGTTCTGTCAGAGGGAACTCTCCATGAGCTGTTGGAATCGTACCAGCAAACTGACTTTGAAGAGCTGTTCTTTCGCCTGATATCCGAACACGACCAGCAGCATACGGCGGCGAGTAGCAGTACATGAAATGGTCCAACGTCAAACTGATTTTTTCCCGCGAAGTACGCGATCAGTTGCGAGATCGTCGTACGTTGTTCACGATTGCCGTACTGCCCATCTTTCTCTACCCATTGTTGGGCATGCTCGTCTTCCAGGTGATGCAGTTCACTCGAGAATATCCGGTACGTATATGGATCGTTGGTTCAGAACATCTACCCCGTCAGCCCCGTTTAATCGAGGGTACGCTGTTTTCCGCTGGATTGTTCAGTTACCCGAAAGATAACGAGTTACTCGAAGTCGTGCTGGCGGACTCTGATTCGGACGCGAAAGGGAGTGAGGAACTTCAATTCGAAGCCAAGCGAGCTGTTCAATCTGGCGATTTCGATGCGGTGATCATTTTCCCTCCCAGCTTTTCCGAGCAACTCGAACGTTTTCGCAAACAGCTGGGGGATTCCCGTCTGCCCATCTACGACGAAGCGGTGGGTGAAATACCAAGCCCGCGCATTATCTATGATCAAACACGTGATGAATCTCGTGTTGCAAAAGAACGTCTGGCGATGGTACTGCACAACTGGCGGGAGAATATCGGTCGCGAGTATCTCAAGCAAAACAACATTTCCGAAATCGTGGCGAAACCTTTCGTAGCGGAAGAAACTGACGTGGCGTCGGAGGATCAGCGGCGAGCCGCCGTGTGGTCAAAGTTACTCCCGTTCGTGATTCTCATCTGGGCACTGACTGGAGCATTTTACCCGGCGATCGACCTCTGTGCCGGAGAAAAGGAACGTGGCACGCTGGAAACACTTTTGTGCAGCCCGGCTCGTCGTAGCGAGATTGTGTGGGGAAAGCTACTGACAATCATGCTTTTCAGCAGTGCCACGGCGCTCCTCAATCTGGTCAGCATGAGCGTCACGGCAACATTAATGATGGGGCAACTCGAACAACTGGAACAAACCTTTCCCGAGTTGCCGATGGGAATGCCACCTCTGATTTCACTTGTTTGGCTGATCGTGGCTCTGATTCCCGTGTCAGCTTTGTTTAGCGCCTTGTCTCTGGCCTTGGCAACCTTCGCCCGAAGTGCAAAAGAAGGCCAGTATTATTTGATGCCGTTACTGCTGGTTACCATGCCGTTGATCGTCCTGCCGGTCCTTCCCTCCGTGCAACTGGAACTGGGTACGAGTCTGATACCCGTCACCGGCCTGATGTTGTTACTTAAGTCATTGATGGAGTCTGACTACCAACTGGCATTGCTCCACGTCATCCCTGTCATCGGCATGACAGCAACCTGCTGCCTGTTTGCAATCCGCTGGGCAATCGACCAATTCAACAACGAATCGGTTCTCTTCCGAGAAAGTGAACGCGTCGACCCGGGGCTCTGGCTACGTCACATGGTAAGAAACCGGGGCGATACTCCTTCGATCGGTGCGGCTTTGCTGTGTGCAACATTCCTCTTGATATTGCGGTTTTTCGCCAACTTCCAGCTTTCAACACCTGAAAGTTGGAGCGAGCTGGCGACGGTGACAATCATCAGTCAAATCGCATTTTTTGCTGCACCGGCCCTGATCATGGCTTTCATTCTTACACGAAATCCTCGGGCCACGCTCCTTTTTCGCATGCCAGTCGGGTTCACCTTGCCCGCTGCGTTCCTGCTGGCGGCGTTGCTGCACCCGACTGCCATGACAATCAGTGCCCAACTACAGGAACTCTATCCGGCTCCCGAACAACTTCAGGTCATGGTCCAAAAACTAATCGACGGTGCGCCCAACATTTGGGCGCTGCTGCTTGTTCTCGCACTGACGCCAGCCATCTGCGAAGAGTTGGCTTTTCGCGGCTTTATCCTTTCAGGATTGCGTCACCTGGGACATCCTTCGTGGGCGATTCTACTCACCAGCTTGTTGTTCGGCGTCGCCCACGGGATCATCCAACAGTCCATTGCTGCGAGCATCGTGGGCTGTGTCATTGGATATCTGGCAGTTCAATCGGGAAGCATCCTGACCTGCATCTTGTTTCACTTGACGCACAACAGCTTGGCGATTCTCAGTCAGGTTCTGATGGACGATTTTTTAGCTTTCCTTCCTGCTGCGAAGTGGGCGGTGCAATCCATTGAAGGGGGATACGCCTATTCATGGCCTTTCGTTGTTGCTAGTTTGGCACTGGCCGTACTGATCTTGGTTTGGTTTAGCCGCCTGCCTCATCAACTGTACGCTGAGGAACAATTGCAAGAAGCAATTGACAACCAAACCGTACGTGCTGTTGCCAAGTAGAAAACGAAGTGTGCCATTACTCCCTCAAGGCCCGATTTGTCTTTCCTGTTGATCGTGCACCCATCGCGGAAGGTGGACTCTCTGTCGAAGGTCATCACATCGCACAAGTCACACGCGAGACAACATCTGCTGCCTGGGACTTGGGAAACGTGGCGATTCTCCCGGCACTGGTAAATGCCCACACGCATCTCGAATTCAGTCATTTGCCCCAACCGCTGGGCAATCCGGGAATGTGTTTTTCTGACTGGATCCGTGCTGTACTTGCTAATCGTCAGGAGGCTACAAGTCCTGAACAAGCAGGCCGGCTTTCCGGACCTTCACCAATTGCACAGGGTCTGACTGAGAGTCTACAGACGGGAAGTGTCACCCTGGGGGAGATTGCAAACACATCCTGGAATAAAAAGGATTTCGAGCAGGCTTGTCCAACCGGAACGATCTTCTTCGAACTGATTGGTTTGTCCGAGACCAGAATTCAGGAACTGATCTCTACAGTGCTGGAACTCATCGCCTCTGCTGAGCAAGCTACTACAAGCTGGCAGATCGGATTCAGTCCCCACGCCCCCTACACGGCGGCTGCATCCCTCATCGCCCAGGTAGCCAAACTGGCAGCCATCCACAAGTTTTCTCTTGCAATGCATCTGGCAGAAACACGTGCAGAAATCGAATTTCTCCGGGAAGGGCGGGGACCTCTGCGCGAGTTGCTCGAAGAGCGAGGCATTTGGAATTCGACCTGTTTTCAACGTCCGCTCCGAGCTCTGGATTACTTGAAGATCCTCGCCGAAGCCCCTCGCGCCCTGATTGTTCACGGAAATTACCTGGATCAGGAAGAGCTGCAATTTCTCGCCGAGCACTCGCAGGGAATGACCCTGGTCTATTGTCCTCGGACACATGCCTATTTCGGCCACTCAGCATATCCATTGCTTCAAGCCCTGCAGTCCGGTGTGCACGTCGCTTTGGGAACCGATTCCAAAGCGTCAAATCCGGACCTCAACCTGCTTACCGACATGCGTTTTGTGCGGGAACAACATCCTGCGGTTACAGGTGCCCAGATTCTCCGCATGGGGACCTTACATGGCGCACAGGCGCTCTCAGCCGCCGAGCGGCTGGGATCTTTAAGCGTGGGCAAAAGGGCCTCTTGGATTGCGGTAGAACTCCCCGAACGGACCGACGCAGACCCACACAATCTGGTTCTTCAGAGCAAACTTCCTGTGAGCTTGGTTGTTGTCGATGGCAAACCCGTTTACGCTCAGGGGAAGATGAGTGCCTTTTTGCAAAAATGGCGGGCACAGGCGGGCACCGAGTAGAAACACAGCGCCCAGAAGTAAATGCGCCCAGAAGTAAATGGATGTCAAGTAAGACCCTCTACCTCTGCCACACCTCCACGATGTCTTCAAGTGATCGACTGAGTGCAAAGGTGCGGCAGCTACAGGAAGGGGTGTCGAAAATTCTTAGTGCAACGTTGGAAAACAAAAGACACCTGCCGCCAAGGCGTTCCAGTTTTTTCGTCAACTAGTCCTTCCGTGAATCGCTCCGAATTCAAGACCATGGCCCGCGTTGTACTAGCAATGTCCGGAGGAGTCGACAGTAGTGTTGCTGCACACTTGCTGCTGCAACAAGGCCATGAAGTGATCGGTGTCTTCATGCGCCACGGCGAGTCGTCTCCGGTCACATGTGACACTTCGCCGGAATTCACCGATGAACTGCCGATCCTCAAGCAGCGCCTTGACCACAAACAGGGATGTTGCAGTGCTGCCGACGCCGAAGATGGCAGGCGGGTGGCTGACCGATTGGAAATTCCGTTCTATGCCTTGAATCTGGAACAAGAGTTTAGCCAGATCATGGACTACTTTGTGGAAGAATACACCCTCGGTCGAACACCCAATCCGTGCGTGATGTGCAACAACTGGATTAAGTTTGGAAAACTCTTTGACTACGCGGACAGCGTGGCCGCTGAATTTGTTGCCACCGGGCACTACGCTCAACTGAGCGCAGACGGCACCGGAAGCACGCCCGCCTTGTTGCGCGGCCGAGACGTCAGCAAGGATCAGTCTTACGTTTTGTTCGGCGTTGAGCGCGAACTACTGAAAAAAATGCTTCTCCCGGTAGGGGACTACAAAAAAACTCAAATCCGAGAGATCGCTTCGGATCTCGGTTTGAAAGTGGCAGAAAAGAAAGATAGCCAGGAGATCTGTTTTGTAACTTCGGGAAAGCACGATCAATTTATCCGTTCGCGGCGCAGTGAAGTAGATACCTCGGGGGAAATCCTCACCACTGATGGAACCGTGGTCGGCAGGCACCCTGGCATCGAAAGTTTCACCATTGGCCAACGCAAGGGATTGCATGTCGCGCTGGGAGAACCACGATTCGTCGTGCGAATTGACAAAGATTTACGGCAGGTGGTCATCGGCGAGCGTGAGGAATTGGCCCGAAGCGAATTGACCGCCAATGACGCGAACTGGCTCATCCCCCAACCGCAGGCATCTTTTCGTTGTAGCGCACAAATTCGCTACAACAGTCCGGCTGAAACCGCGCTGGTCGAACCCTTGGACAACCGGCGCTTCCGGGTCATCTTCGAGCAACCCTGCTACGGTGTGGCACCTGGACAGGCGGTCGTCTGCTATGACAAAAACCGCGTTTTAGGCGGAGGTTGGATTGAATAAATCAGGTTGAGACGCGGACAGGCACCGGTGACTCGTGTTTGAAATAACGATGGATGGATTCCCCTCGAAGACGCTCGGAGCCCTTGTAGGACCTCGTGACACTGTTTCCTACGGCCGACTTACGACCCTTTGGAAGAGATCACTTTCGTACCCAGGTACTGTCAGTTGATTGTACCCAGGTATATTTCTGAATTATTTTTGGTGCCCACGACGTTCATCGGCGAGGCAACTGACACTCGTCACCGACCTGCTGTTCAGGGATGAAAACTTCGCACCTCAGACTTGAAACCATCCTGGAATCCCAAATCCTACGCTGGAAATCCTGGATTCAAAAACGGACCGCGGAGCACATGAGGCCGCATCGATGATTTCGCGTTTTCAATCGTCGACAGTCAACCCGGGTCAAATCACTGTATGGGCCGTTTGGCTTTTTTTCCAGCTGCCCGTTCTTGCCGTGCTGGTCGGGTGCGAAGCCAAAGAACAGGCCCATCCGGGGGCCCATGAAGAAAACAGTAGAAAGCTTCTTTCATCCACGGAGTCGATGCACAAGACCCCTTCTGTCGTCGTGGTCGGCGCGGGAATTTCAGGGCTCACGTCCGCACTCGAATTGGCACGTGGCGGAGCCGAGGTGACAGTCATCGACATGTCGTCAGTATTTGGTGGACATGCGGTGATGTCCCAGGGCGCACTCTCCATCATTGATACACCCATGCAACGGCTGGCGGGTATCCACGATTCTCCCGAAATTGCCTTCAGAGATTTCATCAACTGGGGTGAAGGAGCGGACCAAATGTGGGTCCGGTATTACGTTGAACAATCATCCAGTCAGATCTACGACTGGTTGATCGATCTGGGCGTACTTTTCTCCGAGGTCGTACCAACTCCAGGAAACACCGCTGATCGCAATCACCAGCCAACGAACCGGGGAATCGGACTGGTGACGCCAATCTATCGCGCGTGCCTGGAACTGAAGAACGTTCGTTTCCTATGGCATACCCGAGCTGAAAGATTACTGGTGGAAGACGGCCGACTAACGGGTGTTGAAACGTATCACATGCGTGATAACACTATCGAGCGATTGTCGGCGGATGCTGTCGTACTGGCTACCGGTGGTTTCCAGAACAACTTGGAGATGGTCCGCAAGTACTGGCCGCAGGAATTCAAGTTTCCCCGACGCATCCTGGTTGGTTCGGGAAGGCACTCAATCGGCCTAGGTCATCAGATGGCTCAACGGGTGGGCGGTCAACTGGTGAAGATGGATTATCAATGGAACTACTTTACGGGGATCCCCGACCCCCGCTATCCCGACAGCAACAAGGGACTCAATGCTGCCAACATGTGGGGCATTCTCGTCAACGCGGAAGGTCGAAGGTTTGCTAATTTACACGGGTGGGCCAAGCAAGTCATGCCGCCGCTCTTGGCCCTAGACCCGGTGACATGCTGGTTTATTTTTGACGAAGCTACCAAGTCACGCTTCAGCGTATCCGGTTCGGACTGGGCTGAATTCGAGAAAGTCGACCGTTTGATCTTGCAGAATTCTCACCTGGTCAAAAAGGCTGAGACGATTGAAGAATTGGCAAATTTAACGGGCCTGCCCGAGAAGAACCTGGCCAACACTCTGAAGCGATATAACCAGTTCGTTGCAGCTGGTGAAGATGCCGACTTTGGACGATTCGGACCGGGCAAAACCAAGTTTAACAAGGTGGCATCACCGCAACTCACAACACCTCCGTTTTATGGAATGCAAACTTACCCGCTCACCCGGAAAAGCATGGGCGGAGTGGCCATCGACCGCAGTTGTCGAGTGGTCGACAGGCAGTTGCAGCCCATACACGGGTTATACGCTGTGGGCGAATTGACCGGCCTGGCATTGATCAATGGCAAGTCCTCCCTGGAAGGAACATTTTTAGGCCCGTGTATACTGACCGGCCGGGTCGCTGCTCGTTCAATTCTTACGCGCACTGAGCTGCCACAGCAAGTCGAAAAGGCGGCTGCGCTAAAGTGTGCTGACTGTCACAACTTTGATTCCGAACTAACAAAACAGCGGCCCGGATATTGGCACTTTGAAAACGTACACGCCAAAACAATGAAAAATAAGATCGACTGTCGCGAATGTCACGGAGAATTGTCACCTTACCACAAAGAAAATCACCGAATTAACCCGCAAGTGCTGGCTGCGTCATGTATTCGCTGCCATTTAGGTCGCGAGTGAGCACGCTCGTGCCCTGCACAAAGGGCCGGCTTTTGGGATGGAATTTCTAACGGTTCCGAGCTGAAAAAAGCTCGTAAGAGCTAAGCACAAGTACCCGGGCAAGACAGTCTTAACGCTTTCCGGCAGGGTCAGGCTTCCGGACATCGGCATCCTTCATTTTCGATGCGCCGGGTCGACTCTGTTTTTACGGCTGGCCGCTTGCCAAACGATCTTTCCTTATCTCCCGATCTCTGCCAAACTTTCTCCGCAAACAATCCATCGATTTCGGGAGAAAGACCTGTGGTCACTACAACTTCAAAATCCTTAGTTCAAGTCCGCCGCTGGCAAGTTCCCCGACGACTCCACCTTGTACACCGTCCACGGCATCTCACCATCTTGCTAATCGTCTTGTTGTCCTTTCCCGGTCTGGCCCTTGCGGAGGCTGACAAGGAGGAGGAGCACGTATCGACTGCACAAACGCACCAATCGGAGATTGATTTCCAGCAGGCTAAAAGGCTTGCCTCGCCACGCGCGTGCGTCCAGTCGTTAGTTACATTCATCAATCAAAACGATGGAGCAACGGCGGCCCAATGTCTGGACTTGTCCACATGGAGCTCTGTGGCTGTCAAAAGTCGTGGAGATGTTTGGGCATACCGCTTGAAGGCGACAATTGATCGTATGCGCTGGATTGATTTTGAGAAACTACCGGAAGATCCGGAAACAGACAGCCCCTACCTGCTGGGCGAAGAAATCCTGTCAAATTATTTGGAAGGCAGTCAAGACCTGGAGGATGCGGCCCGAATATTTTTAATGCGAAATCAGAACGGCTTGTGGCAATTCAGTCAATCAACGGTTAACGCAATCGACGACATTTGGCCTCACTGGGAAGATCGTGACGAGGTTGCTGGACTGACACCAGGCGAAGGTATCGTACCTCCGGAAGAACGTTTACGCGCGCTCTTTCCAGCCAGTCTGCGCAAAGTTTATTTTCTCTTGCCAACTTATCAGTGGATGTTTCTTTTGATTCTGATCTTCCTGGGATTTATTGCGGATCTGGTGATTCGTTTCATCCTCAGGCGCATCACTTCCGTAATGCTCCTAAATGAAGAAAGTGAAGAAGAACGCAAAATAGAACGCAAACTCTGGAGACCCGTCGGACTCTTGGCACAAGCACTGATTTGGTATGGCGGAGCCACGCTGGTCGACTTGCCGTCCGTTACTACGACGATCCTTCTGGTGGGACTAAAATTTTTCGCAGTGGTGGCGGGGGTCTGGACAGGATTCCTGCTCATCAACCTGTTGTCCGCTTACTTGGCGCGTCAAGCACTCAAAACCGATTCTAAGTTTGACGACTTGATTATTCCCCTGATGTCGAAATCTTTGAAGGTTTTTGTGGTCACCATTGGTATTCTTACTTGTGCTCAAACTCTCAGCTTTCCCATGGCGGGGTTGCTCGGAGGAACTGCCATCGGTGGCATGGCGTTAGCTTTAGCAGCGCAGGATGCCGTGAGCAACCTGTTCGGATCCATTACCGTTTTGGTGGACAGACCGTTTGAGATCGGTGACTGGATCGTGACGGGCGAAGTTGAAGGGACTGTGGAAACGGTCGGGTTTCGCAGCACCCGAATCCGTACATTCTACAATTCCCAAATTACAGTTCCCAATAGCAACCTGACGACGGCGATTGTGGATAACATGGGCCGCCGCCGCTACCGGCGGATCAAGTCCATCCTAGGTGTGCAGTACGACACATCTCCCGCACAAATCGACGCCTTTTGCGAGGGAATCCGTGAGTTGCTCCGGCGACACCCCTACACACGAAAGGACTATTATCACGTCTACTTCAATGGGTTTAGCGACAACTCATTGAACATCTTGCTGTACTGCTTTTTGGAATGCCCCGACTGGGCGGTGGAGTTGCGTGAAAAACATCGACTATTCGTTGATATCTTGGAGTTGGCAGAACGATTGGGTGTCTCATTTGCGTTTCCGACCCGAACCCTACACCTCTACCAAGAGGAACATTCCTCTTCCAATTCCTCGCTGGACCTTTCAAACCCGGATCTCGCCGGCCAACGACTGGCCGCTTCCGTGACGGGTCCGCTGCATTCACTCCAACACCGCCCGGATGCCGTTGACTTTCCAGGACCTACCACTTTCGATGATGACCCAAAGGCGGGTTAATCGGAGAGGCAAGTCGTCAAAGAAGCCTGTTCGTCGATGAGCAACGCATGCGAACTCACAACCTTCGCTTGAGAACAGGATGCTGTAGGCCGTCCATTCCAGAATGGGCGGTGAGTGACTAACTGCTGATCCGTATTCGCAGAAGTGGCTGTTGCCTCAGCGGTATCTGCAGTGGCTGTGATTCTCTAATCCGCACCAATTTGCGATCATTTCCCTTTCAAACACATCGTGACTTACTTGTTCGGCAGGTGCATTGACGTGATACGTAAGCCATATTTGTCATCTACACTGACAGCCTCGCCTACCGCTAAACGTGCATCACCTACTTCGAGTTCCAACACCTCGTTACAAGACTTAGCAAAGTGAATGATTGTCCCCGGAACCAAACGAACAATCTCGCTAATCGGTTCCTTTTTACTGGCCAGGGTCGCCACAACGGGAACTTTCAGTTTCAACAAACTGCGTGCGTGAGGAGGCAACTTGGGCAAGTGATAATCTCCGGAACTAGCGGATGAAAGAAATTGCCACGGATCGACGATTGATGGTTGGCCCTCTGAAACGGGATCCCGCCTTGGTTATCGACCCCCGGAAGCGGCAACCTTTCTCAAAATAAAGGCCTGTCATAAGCTGACTCAGGGGAGACCGGCCGATATAATCTAGGTTGTGTGTTTTTTCCTCGTTGCGCAACCGTCATCTGCCAGCATGCCGTCTATGAATTTGGCCATCGAACAACCCGGCTCTTTTCAGCTTCCGCCTTACAAGTCATTAGAAAATGACGAGTTACGGGATCGCATTAACGTCGCCCGCCAGCAGTTGGGAAAGCAATTGTTGATTTTGGGTCACCATTATCAACAGGATGAAGTGATCGAACTGGCAGACCTGTGTGGGGACAGCTATCAACTCAGTCAAATGGCGGCCCGCAGTACGGATTGTCGATTCATCGTTTTCTGTGGGGTCCATTTCATGGCTGAGACAGCAGACATCTTGGCCAACCGCCCGGAAAAGCTAGCAGAACGCGCAGGCCACAGGGTGGCAGTCATTCTCCCTGACATGGCCGCAGGTTGTTCGATGGCAGATATGGCAGCCATCGAACAGGTCGAGGCTGCTTGGCAGGATTTGGGCGAGATTATCGACACCGATGATGTGACACCGGTCACCTACATTAACTCGGCAGCCAGTCTCAAGGCATTCTGTGGTCGGAACGGAGGCATTGTTTGCACGTCCAGTAACGCAGCAGCCGTGTTGGACTGGTCCTTTTCACGCACCAGCCGCGTGTTATTTTTTCCAGACCAGCACTTAGGCCGTAACACGGCCTTAAAGATGGATATTACCAATGCGCAAATGCCTGTCTGGGATCCCCACGATCCTGATTATGGCGGCAACTCGCAACAAGCGGTCCAAGACAGCAAAGTGATTCTCTGGAAAGGTCATTGCAGCGTCCACCAAATGTTTCGGGCTGAACATGTCCATCAATTTCGAGAACAAAGCCCCGACATCAAGATTCTGGTGCATCCCGAATGTCCACAGAAAGTCAATGATTTGGCCGATGTGTCAGGCTCCACTGGAACCATCATTCGTACGGTCGAAGAAGCAGCACCTGGCACCAAGTGGGCCATTGGTACGGAATTACACCTGGTCAATCGACTCAAGCACGAGCATCCTGAACAAGAAATCCATTTTCTATCGCCCGTCGTCTGCATGTGTGCCACCATGTACCGCATCGATCTGGCACATCTGTGCTGGAGTGTCGAAAATCTGGCTATGGGAACTCCGGTGAATGTCATTGAAGTCGACGAGGAAACCAGCCGTTGGTCACTGGTTGCCCTCGAACGCATGTTGGACGTCAAGTAAGTGGCTGAACTTGCTGGGGCTCCGGTGAGGCAGTAGGCTGCGGCTCACTCGTTTCCTGACTCAATGCCGGTAGTGAAATTCCATTCTTCCGCGCCTGCACCAACCTCAATCCTTGCCGGTTTTCAGGTCCGCAACCATCCGATTTCATATTTCACAGATGGCCTCTGGCAACGTGGAGCTGATGTATCATCCGGGCCATCGATCAACTGACAGAAGTGGTAAGCAGCAGGAATTCGAGAGGCTTGTTGGTCACCTATCCCCAATCAAAACGCAACAGGACCACCTGACTCCAACAAGTTCGTAACGCGGGCGCTCTGAACCTTGACCTGCTGGTATTAGGATCCGTCGCGCTCTCGGCAGTAGGCTAGTATGCCTTCGACGTCCGTCGGGAGTTCGCCGACAGTTGTCCCTTCTTCAACTTCTTCCTCCGTCGCGGATGCTGGTTCCTGCTCCGACTCAGAGATGTCTTCTGCCGCCGCTTCTTCAGGCGAGCTGGGTTCTTCCTCCGCCACGTCTTGACCCGAGGTGGGACTTGCGGCTTGGTTGCCACGGGCTGCCGCCAGCACATCGGCCACACTCATCGATTTCGGATCGAGGCTGGGGGGCGCAGCTGAAGTTGATGCCGCCGCAGGACCGGACTTCGGTTTGCGCGCCGCCTCCAGCACCGCAGCCACATCGTCTGCGTCCACGGTTGGAGAGTTTGACGGTGCTACTTTCGCTCCACCTTCTCCTCCTCGAGCTGCAGCCAGAATATCTTCTACACTCATCGCTTGAACATTTTTGGCAGCCGACTTGGACTGGGCACCGCTTGTCGAGAGTTTGTCCGTACGAGCCTCCGCCAGGACATCCTCCACGGACGGTTTTCTGCCGGTCGTTTTGCTGTCAGCCGCACGGGCTTTCTCCAACTCCGAAGGAGCCTTGGCTGCCGGTGTCTTCTTGGTTGTTTCATGGACAACCGGCTTATCAACCACCTTCAAAAAATCAATCTCAATATCGTACCAGCCGATGTTTTCCAAGCCATCGAATTCGACCAGAGCTCGACCATTCATGTTTACGGTTTTGACGATCCCGGTCATGTGGCCAAAACGCCGGAGTTCCGGTCGTTGTTCATCAACCGTCACATACTTGTCCGTATATTCCTGCTTCAGTTTTTCAATGTGCGCAAAAACCATCCCCAGATGTGCTCCCAACAGTTTTTTCAGTTTCATGTCAGACCTTGAATTCTGGCTCATGTTGCAAGAGAAATCAAGGCGGAGAGAAGGGCAGGATCGAGGCGGAGACGCTCAAGACCCTCGACCAGCGAGGTTTAAAAACAAACGTTGCCAGCGAGACAGGTCGCCGATCATTTTTCCCAACCCTGGCGTCAAGGTCCGGCAAGCGGAGAAAGGGCCTTGTTCACCGGGAAAGCTTCAGTGGTCGTGAAACTGCGAGACGGTTTCCCATGCCTGTTCGGGAGTTTCCACGTAGCTGATCAGATTCAGATGCTCATCGCAAATCACACCTTGGTCGGCCAGGAATTGAAAATCGACCACTCGACTCCAATATTCCTCACCAAACAAGATGATTGGAATTTCCTGCATGCGACGTGTTTGGCGAAGAGTCAACGCATCAAACAGTTCGTCGAGAGTTCCAAACCCCCCGGGAAAGACTACTAGAGCTTTGGCACGAAATAAAAAATGCATTTTGCGCAAGGCGAAATAATGAAACTGAAAACAAAGTTCGGGGGTGATGTAGGGATTGGGAGCCTGCTCCTCGGGTATTGTGATATTCAATCCCATCGATTTGCAACCCGCTTCAAACGCGCCCCGATTTGCCGCTTCCATGATACCTGGGCCGCCTCCGGTGGTGATCACATAATCGTAGCTGTCGTTGTTTTGACAGGCGACGGAGACCAAACGGGAAAACTCGCGTGCCGCTTCATAGTATTTGGATTTATCCAGAATGCTCCGGGCTCGTAAAAGACCGCGTTGGAGTTTTACATTACCCGGCGACTGCTCCAAATCCATTTTCGCTCGCGCCACCCCGTCCTGGGCTTCTTCAGCAGCCACCACTTGGGTACCGCCAAACACGACAATTGTCGAGTTGATACGTTGTTCAGATAGGATCATCTCGGGTTTGAGCAGTTCCAATTGCAGCCGGATGGGACGCAATTCACGCCGCTGCAGAAAACTGGTATCGAGTTCAGCAAGGCGATAACTGGGGGCGGCCAGTATGTCCTTCAGATTCTGTTCCGTGTCTTGCATGAGATTCGATTCCCGAGTTGACGATGGTTTGAACCGTTCATTCAGCGGCGCGTCAACATTGGATTGTACGTCAGTCTCGTGCAAATTGCTAAGTAACCATCCTCCCGGCGGTACGGGCTGGACAACACATGAAGGTTTGAGTCGAATCCCGACATTTGATCCAAACCTGTATTCGAGACAAACAACTATTTCAGCCGCAAAAAAATATCGCCTCTCCGGACCAGCGCGGACACGCCAGATTTTCCCGATAACCGACGCAACCCGATTCTGAAAACACTTTTCAGAGTATTGGACAACTCTCGTGGACAAACGCTTCTATGCCGGCATGTTTAGAAATTTTGTGCCCGCCTGTCGCGCAAGACTCCCTGCAGAAGGACCGCTCAAAGTTGACAATCCGTTCTCTGGACGAGTAGACTAAAATATGCGGGTTTTAGTAGAGGTGATCCCGCTCGGAAGGAACCAGAGGAGGTTGCGTCGTTGGCATCTTGCTGCAGGATGCATCGGTACGGCATGTTGTAAGTCGCGTCCTGAATGATTTCAACGATCCGCTTGTCTCCTTCTCTTGTACAGTCTTCCAGGCGCGCCATCGTCGATGGCAATTCGGAGCAGACAATCATGGCAAATCAAGAACTCAAGGTTGTTGGATTACAAGCCACAGCACTCTTCTGTGTAACCACCGGGTTGCTTTTAGCTGCTCTGTCAAATCAAGTGATGGCTGACGGTCCCAAGTATTCTTCAGCACCTTTGCGAGACCGCGAATTAATCAGCAACAAACTCCTTCGGAACAAACTGAAGCTTACGAAGGACAGCGTGGCACGTGGCCAATCTGATTTCGCCAGCAACCGAGAAGCCTTGGACCGCTATTACAGCAAGTACCTGTTTCCCCTAATGACTCAAACCAAAGCGATTCCACGCGTGACATCTGATCCATTGGGTGATCTGGACGTGCATCGTCGCACCCTTTTGATGGATCTCAAGGCAACGAAATCAGCGGATTTCCATGCGTACCTCTTAAAGCGTGTGTACGACGCGATGAAGTTCTTGGTCGAGAAACAGTCTTACCATCCTGCTGTCCGATACAATGCGATGTTGATTCTGGGCGAACTCAACCAAAAAGAAGAAATACGCCTGGGTTTGAATAGGTCGGCTCCCGACCCACTTCGCAAAACCTTGGGGTTTCTCAGAGATCAATTTCTGAAAGAAAATCAATTGGACACCCTCCGTATTGCTGCTCTGGTCGGCATTTTGCGCCATGTCGAACTCGACCGTCTGCGCGAACCTCCCAACCAGCCACTTTCGCCAGCTATCAAATTGCAGCTTGTAAAAATGCTAATGCCGCTTCTCGAAAAGCAAACGGCCCCTCCGAACCGTTCCGTGGAAGGACACGTTTGGATGCGCCGCCGCTGTGTTGAAATCCTAGCAGCTCTTCGCTTAACGGACAAAAGTGGTGCGGTGTCCAGTGCGATTGCGGGAGTGTTCGACGAAGATGGAGCTCCTGCCGATTTGCGTCGCACCGCGGCCGAGGCAATAGGCCAAATCGAATTGCCTCCGAAATACGCCGGCAATCCTGCGGAGCTGGCTGCAAAAGTTGTCAATTTGGTCCTGGAAGTATCCTCCCAGGAACTGGACAACCTTGATCGCTTACAAGCACAAACAAGGCGGTATACACGCCCCGATTTGGCACCTCTGGATGTAGATGAACGAAACTACGACAACGCAGCCAGGAAAAAGCGAGAGGAACCTGAATCCGATGAAGATATTCTCATGACGCTTTCTCGGCGGCGACTTTTGGTGACCTTAATCTCGGTCAACAAAGGATTGTCCGGAATTCGATCCCAGGTCGGCAGCGAAGCGAATCTTGATGATTTACAGCAATCGGTCGACGAATTGATTGGGGTTTGTAGTCGCAAACCAGAGGATGCCTCCACCTTGTACAACGATCTGAAAAAAGAGATTCGGGTACTGAAAAGCAGGCTCGCCCAGCTAGAAAACGTCCCTGAAAACTCCCAGCAAGCAGCAGTCGGCAACGAAGTCGCAGAAGCGACTGCTCCTTGAGATAGCGGTAGACGCCAAGAGGACGCTTTAGGCTGATTCGCTTTAGCGTTCAGATCTTTTCCGACAGACGGAACGGGCTTTTCTCATTCTGAGGCCCCCACCTGCGAACCAGTACGACTGTCTCTCGGTCTTGATCGCCGCTGCTCATGCCATCTCCTGAGCGCTGAACCCTTCGGCAACACTCAGCGGGGAAATTCACGCACGCACAGCGCGCCCTGGCAGGGCAAGATAGCTCGACACAAATCCGTGACACCCAAACAGAGTAAGTCCAAACAGAAGGTCGCTGCCAAGCGTATAGCGGAAGAACGGAATCGCTTGCAGGTAACATTGCCCAAGTCCTGCGATCGTCCTGGGGTGATCATAAAGATACCAGTAGCCCAGATTGGTAACCACAAAAAACAGAATTGATGCGACAAGGCTGCAACCGGCCACCCCCAAAATCGTTTGCCATGAAGAAGCCAACGGAGCACCATTTGTGGTCATCAACCGTCTTAGTACTCCACGACAAGTGACGGGCAGTGCCAACATTGCATACACCACCAGCATCATCCCCAAATGGTAGCCGCCAATCCACGCGTCACTGATAGCCATGGTGAGAAGTGGTACACTTACGGCAACCGTCCAACGACGAAAGAAAAATCCAGAGAAGAGAGCGATGGCTGTCACTGGTGCAAAATTCGGAATCTCATGCAATGACAGTCTGAGTCCTACTCCGGCTGATATAAGAAACACAAAAGCCAATGCTTCGAATTTTGAAAATCGCTTCATGGAAAAGTTCGCTCCCGACTAGTCCGTCTTATTGCTGCGAAAATGCAACCGAATTAAACAACTCTGCACGCCTCACGATTCTGTCATTTGAGTTTTTTTATCTCACGGTCCTCACCGGGTGCGATTCCGTTGACGGCCTGCAGAACGCGGCTATTGAATCCGGCCAGGATTCTCATGCATGAGACCCCTCGATTCTATTCGTAGGTGCCAAACTTCCACAAGACGTGGTCCCCGGCCGACAGGCTGCGAATCGCAAAACTTCTCTCACCCAGCTTCTGATTGACCCAATAAATCCAGTTTTTACCTTGTCCACCCTCATTCTCGAGGTCATCGATGCTGGTCAATAAGGCGATGCTTCCCGACGCTTGATATTTAAAGCGAATTCCCCTTCGATGCTTCGTTGCAACTTTCAATATATCTAGGATCGTCATCTTATCTTTCCAGTCAATCGACGTAAATTTCTTCTGGACACCGTCTCCGTAGTCAACGGTCAGTAGAACCCTTTTTACATCGGGCTGATCGGATCGCACGTCCGTTTCGACAACAGTAAGCAAGCCGATTGTCAACAGAATAAACAACCATTGCTGCAAGTTGCGCATCACCCCCTCCGTCGAAGACCCATTCATTTTTGTCATCATTTTTGCATCGGATCACTTACATACCTGGCTCCGCCAATCGCAATCGCTTCCCTGGTGACCATGATCTGACTTCCGGGAGCCGGCAGATCGTGAACCTTTGAGTTATCAGCTTTTTCGGTTTGGTTGGCAACGTCTGGGTGGGCGTAGAATTTTTCTTTTTTGTGATATTTCACAGCCTTAGAACCCTACTTGTCGGCACATTCTTCGCCCGATCGTTGATGACCCCGCCGGCAGCCGTTGGGCGCGATGCTACCAGGGTTGAAAAGACGTTCTCCAGAACCTCTCGCTACAGGAACATCACTGGGCTTTCCGCTACCCTGGCAAATCGTTACCTTTCAGGGATCACCGAGGGATCAGGCATTTGCCGGTTCACTCTTCCCGCAAGAGGCTCGCCCCATGGTTGCAACTAAATTGGACAATTTCACTCTCACATACCCTGAATCCGATCTAGCGCTGTTGACGTTTGATGTACCGGACAAGGGTGCCAACATCCTGTCTCGGAACGTGCTGGCAGAACTCTCGCAGCACCTGGATTCGCTAGAGCAGCGTGATGATTTGGCCGGTTTGATCCTCATCTCAGGTAAACCCGGCATGTTCGTGGCAGGTGCCGACCTACGCGAGTTCGCTGCTTCATTAAACGTGCCGCGCGAAGACGTCGTTGAAACCTGCCGAAATGGCCAAAATCTTTTTCGCCGGCTCTCCCAGTGCCCATTTGTCACGGTCGCTGCCATCGACGGAATCTGTGTCGGGGGCGGAGCGGAACTCGCCAGCTGGTGTGACCGCAGAATCATGTCCGACGAACCACGTACCGAGTTTGGATTTCCCGAGGTCCAGTTAGGACTCTTCCCCGGTTGGGGCGGCACAGCACGTTCGTCCAGAATTGTCGGTCTGGGAAATGCCGTGGAACTAGTGACCGGCGGCAAATCCATCGATTCCCGTGCGGCCACCAAAATGGGTTATGCAACCGCCGTAGTTTCAAAGGATCAATTACTCAACACGGCGATTCAGCTTGTCCGCTTAGAACAACAAAGTGGAAATTACCTAAAAGATCGAGAACGCTGGCGTGGTCCTATCGATGTCAACGAGACTGAACTCGGATTTCTTGGTATCACGGCCTCCGCCTATATCCAAGATCAAACCAAGGGTAACTATCCGGCTCCCTTAGCGGCCTTAGAGGTGATGTTGGGGGCGGCCAGTCAGGATGTCGATACGGCGTGCCAAATGGAAGCCGACGGCATGGCGGCGTTGTTCGGATCACCGGTCAATGCGGCACTGTTGAATATTTTTTTCCTCACCGACCGTAACAAAAAGGACACCGGTGTAAATGTCGCAGGTGTGAGTACGGAAAAAATCAAGTCGGTTTCCGTGCTGGGATCCGGAATCATGGGCGCCGGGATTGCCGCGGCCAATGTAAAACGGGGAATTCCCACCGCCATCACTGACATCTCATCCGAGGCTGTAGCACGGGGGATTCAGGAAATCATCAAAGAAGTGGCGTACAACAAAGCGACCCGTGGGCCGGACGTTGAGCGAGCCATGAAATATTCCGCCATGATTAATGGCACGCTCTCTGACGAAGAACTGGTTTCAGCCGATCTCGTCATCGAGGCGGTCGTGGAAAATGCGGACATCAAGCAACAATCCTATCAGCGCCTGGAGTCGAAAATGAAACCAGACGCGATCCTGGCATCCAACACATCCACAATTCCGGTTACAGAATTAGCCTCACAACTGCAACGTCCCGAGCGGTTTTGCGGAATCCACTTTTTTAATCCCGTCCGCCGCATGAAGCTCGTGGAGGTCATTCGCGGTGACAAGACGAGCGACAAAACGGTCGCCACCGCAGTGGCCTATGCAAAACAAATTGGAAAATCACCCATTGTCGTCAATGACGGGCCTGGATTCCTGGTCAACCGGCTCCTATTTCCTTACATGCAGGAAGCGCTCGAGTTACTTTCTGAAGGCGCCGATATGAAAGCCATCGAACGGGCGGCCAAAAAATTTGGTATGCCCATGGGTCCCATCGAGTTGTACGACATGGTGGGAATTGACACGGCTCTCTACGCAGGAAGCACGATGGCTAGTGCATTCCCCGAACGTGTTGTCTCCTCACCGATTCTGGCAGCCATGGTCGATGCGGGTCGCCTGGGTCGCAAAAGCGGAGTCGGGTTTTATTCCTACCAAAATCGCAAACAAAAACCCGCACCCGATGCGACGCTTTCGAACATTTTGGAACCCCATTTGAGCTCTGCAGGGCCTAAAACGTTCTCTGTGGAAGAGCTGACGTCACGCTTGTTCATGCCCATGTTACTCGAAGCAACCCGAGTCCTGGAAGCAAGAATTGTGCGGGACGTGCGCGATGTCGATTTGGGATTAATCTTTGGGATCGGGTTTCCACCGTTCCGGGGGGGGTTGCTATTTTGGGCCGATACGATGGGTGCCGCAAGTATCGTCGAGCAACTTAAACCATTGGAAGAATTGGGACCGCGATTCCAACCAACCGACCTACTCCTATCCATGGTACCCGACGGCGACAAATTTTACGCAGAACCATAGAACCGAATTGCCGCCCCGAAGACCCCGTTCACAACTTCAGACAGATCGAGGCCCATGGCCGGTAAGGGTCGAATCAAGAAAAGCTGGGATGTTCATCGGGGTGAACGTAGTTCTTTTTGTGATGGCAACATGCTATTGCTCCATATATTATTCTCTCCTGGAGACTCAATATGTCCTCCGCCGTTGTGATTGACTGTGTCCGCACACCTGTTGGCCGAGCTCATCAAGAAAAGGGGTATTTTCGCAACGTCCGCAGCGACGACTTGGCCGTTGCCTGTGTTAAGGCACTGCTGCAGCGTACTGCCATTGACCCAGCCGCCGTCGAGGACGTGACGATGGGGAACACCCAACAGACCATGGAACAAGGTCTGAATGCGGCACGAAATATCGGGCTGATGGCCGGGCTGTCAGTGCAAACGGGCGGTGCCACGATCAATCGTCTCTGTGGAAGCAGTCTGCAAGCCGTGAACCAGGCCGCGCATTCTATCGCAGCCGGAGCGGAAGACGTACAGATTGCAGGAGGCTTGGAACACATGCAGCACCTGCCCATGGATCACGGACTGGATCTCAACCCCAAGCTATTCCATCGCACGTCACAAGCCGCTTTGCACATGGGGATCACGGCCGAATTTCTGGCTCAAACCCAAGGTATCTCACGTGCAGACCAGGACAACTTTGCACTCTCCAGCCATCAAAAAGCTGCAAACGCACAGCAGCAAGGAGCTTTCAAATCCGAGATGATATCGCTCACAGGAAGCGATGAAGAAGGCAATCTGATCTTGGTCGATCACGACCAGTGTGTGCGCTCCGACACAAGTATCGACGCACTGGCCGCCTTAGCCCCCGCTTTTATGCCCAAGGGTGGAACGATCACCGCCGGCAACAGTTCACCGTTGAATGACGGTGCCGCGGCCATGCTCGTCATGTCAGCGGAAAAAGCAAATCAGTTAGAACTAACCCCCCTGGTTCGAATCCGCGCCACAGCGGTAGCCGGAGTCGAACCGTCGATCATGGGAACTGGTCCCGTGCCAGCAACCACTAAAGCTCTCCGTCGTGCCGGCTTGGAACTCAAGGACATGGACCTCATCGAGCTAAACGAGGCATTCGCCGCCCAAGCATTAGCCTGCATTCAAATGCTTGATTTGGACCCGAAAAAAGTAAACGTTCGGGGCGGATCCATCGCGATTGGTCACCCTCTCGGTGCCAGTGGCGCCCGTATTGCCACCACACTGATTCACACCATGTTGGACCAAGATGCGAAATTCGGTCTGGCAACAATGTGTATCGGCATGGGTCAAGGCATTGCGACGATTTTTGAGCGGATCTAGTCCCCAAGTCCGCACAGCTGAATACTCTTACATGTCAAAACGATAAATTCCAGAAACGTTCATCGACCCCGACACGGGGAGTTCCAAACAATTCGTTCACCGAATATGAATGACACGATCATCTCACTTTGGGCTCGCCGCGTTCGTCGGGACCTCAATCAACGAGCCTTATGGGTTAAGCAGGGGAATGCTTTTCAAGGATTGACCTGGGAACAAATTGCTCACGATGTACAACGTTTGTCAGCCGCTCTCGTCAGCCTGGACATACAACCAGGTGATCGAATTGCTCAAGTCTCCGGCAATTGCTACGAGTGGTTGATCTCGGACCTGGCAATCCATGTCGTGCAGGCGGTACACGTTCCTATCCACGCAACTCTTTCTGGTGAACAGATTGTCTGGCAAATAATGCACAGCGAAGCCAGATTGGCCTTCGTTTCCGATAGACATCAAGCGGAAAAAATTGCATCGGCTGGTAAATCGTTGCCTGCCGGGCTGAAATTCATCGGTTACGAATCCGATCAGCTGAGTGTCGCTGACCATCAGGTTCTTCGTTGGTCCGACGTCATCGACTCGGAAGATCGCTCTCAGGGGGCATCGTTGCTGGAGCAAGCAGTTCAAGAGTCAGACCCGCTCAGGCTAGCCACCATACTCTACACGTCAGGAACCACCGGAGAACCCAAGGGAGTCATGCTGAGTCAGGGTAATCTGGCATCCAATGCATGCAGCATGAGTGCCGTTTATGGAATGGAATCCGACGACTTGCGTCTGAATTTTCTTCCCTTAAGCCATATCTACGCCCGTACGTGCGATCTTTACGCTTGGATTGCCGGCCAGGGCGAACTGGCGCTGGCCGAAAATCGTGACACCGTCATCGCCGATTGCCGCATGCTCAAACCCACCATGCTCAACGGGGTTCCTCACTTTTATGACCGCATCTATCGCCATCTGACTGCACAGGGGCAGGATTTAGAGGAGCATCACCTTCGCCAGATGCTTGGCGGGCGCATTCGCAAATGTGGTTCCGGTGGAGCTGCACTTCCTGACCATCTGTCCGACTTCTTCCATCACAACGACGTGCCGCTTTATCAAGGTTACGGGTTAACCGAGACAGCTCCCGTCCTGGCAACGGCAATGGCTGACGCTTGGAAGCGCGGAACCGTGGGACAACCCTTATCGACTGTCGAAATTCGGATCGCGGATGATGGTGAAATCGTGGTTCGCGGTCCCAACATCATGTTGGGATACTGGCAGAACGAGAAAGCGACGGCTGCCGTGTTGCAAGATGGTTGGTTTTCTACTGGAGATCTGGGCCAGATTGATAACGACGGCTACCTCAAGATTACTGGTCGCAAAAAGGAACTGATCGTCACTGCAGGAGGCAAAAACATTGCCCCCGTACATCTGGAATCACTTTTGACTCGGGACCCTTTGATTCAACAAGCCGTCGTTATTGGCGAAGGTCGCAGATATTTGACGGCCCTGGTCGTTCCCGAAGAAAATATGCTGCTGCAAGCAGCGCACAGGCGCGGTGTTCACCGTCCGGAAGAATCCTCTTATGACATTCCCGAATTGCGGGAAATCATCAGATTTTGTATCGAGACACAGCTGGCGGAAGTATCACAGCATGAAAAGATCGGCGAATTCTTACTACTGGCTCGTCCTTTTAGTATCGAGCAAGGAGAGTTGACACCCAAACTGAGCCTACGACGACATGTCATTGAACAAAACTACCGTTCAGAAATCGAGAGAATGTATAGTAGCTGATCCGCTGTCATGCGCCGGCCGTGGGCGTGTTAAATCCTGGAGCGAGGGACTTGATACGTTTATCCTGAACCTGTACCTGCTCAAATCATCCAGTCGCTAGAGACCCCACAAGGCCGTCGATCCAAGATGTCCCGCTGTTTGGAGTTGCAAATATACGGAATAAACTGCCTGTGACGAATCGTTTGTTAAGCCATGGTATATGATTGTGTTGCGAACAGTCGATCCATCCTCTTGCCCAGGGAATCTCGGGGTTCACATGACTACTAAGGCACCTGAAACCCAAGACCACAGCAGTCTTCCAGAATCGGCAGCTAGCAATAAACCGTCTTTTGCCGAGACCGCTCTACAATTGGGTGGCAAGAGCGAAGAAGAGTCGCGTCGCACCGGGGCGATTGATAAGGCGGACGACAACGTCGAGTCGCTCTTCAAACCGCAGTACCAGACCGTCAACAGTCCGGCTCATCGGGCCGTCTGGGACAGTGCTGTACCCATCGACGAATTCCTGACGGTCGATGATCAGCCAGCGGACGAATTGCAACAGGTCATGCGTCAATCGATAGAAGTCGTCACAAAACACCGCACCGCGGGCACGCTCTTGAACGACGATCAAAAGATCAGCGAACCCGTTTTGTCTGAATTAGGTGGAGTTGGATTTTGGGGTCTGCTGGTCGACAAGCAGTATGGTGGCTCAGGGGCTCCGTTCCGAAATTTCGCTCCATTCTTGACACGCATGGCAATGGCAGATCCCACCGTGGCCGGCTTAGCCTCAGTCCACGGTTGCATTGGTGCGGTCGATCCGGTGCGAACATTTGGTAACGATGACCAAAAACAACGTTATCTTCCTCAACTCGCCAGTGGTGAAAAACTATCCGCATTCGCGCTCACGGAACCTTGTGCGGGGTCCGACTTGACGGCACTACGCACGCGAGCAGTACGAGAGGGGGACAGTTATATTGTCAATGGAGAAAAACTCTTCATCACCAACGTGGTTCCCGGGCGAACGATCGGCTTAGTGTGTCTTATCGATGATGCTCCTGCTGTTTTAGTTTGCGACTTGCCTGCATCAGAGAATGACCACTTTCAACTCCGGAAATATGGCTTATGGGCTCTGAAGCACACCTATAATCGAGGCATCATTTTTAAGGATTTTCGAGTTCCGGCGGAAAACTTGCTGTCACCCATTCGCGGAAACGGGTTAACAATCGCCTATCACGGGTTGAATCTGGGAAGGATCTCGCTGTGTGCCAACGCGGCAGGCACAATGCGTTTGATGATGGCCAGCATGATCCCATGGGCTCGATTTCGAGTGACATATGGCGAAACGATTTCTCGACGAGAACTGGTAAGCCGGCGGTTAGGCCATCTGGCCGGTTTGATCGTCGGTTGCGATGCGCTGGTCGCCTGGTGTTCCGGTTTGATCGATAGGGGGTACCGAGGTGAAATGGAATGCATCGTGGCCAAGATTTTCGGTAGCGAAGCACAAAAAGAGGCCGCCATCGAATTGTTCATGAAAACACATGGCGGTCGCTCTTTCCTGCATGGCCATCTTCTAGGTGACAACGTGCATGAATATCTGGCTCCCTGCATCTACGAGGGCGAAGGAGAGATGCTGGGCATGGCGTTTTTCAAATCGCTGGTGAAACATCACGGCACCCAATATTTCGAGCCGATCGGAAAAGCACAGGCCGCAGCGGGAATCAAGAGACCCAATCCTTTGAATCCGGCTCATGCCTGGGCGTTAAAAGGTGCCCTGGGGCCTTACGCAAAATGGTATCTGGGCCAGCGCTGCCGACTGAGCTCGAAACCGTCTTTACCACCCATGCCCGGTCCCCTACAGGAGCATGCTGCATACGCGGCCGAACAATTGAATCATTCGCCACTGGAAATCAGCGGTACAATGCGCAAACATCAGCTTAAGCTTGCTGATCGCCAATGCCGAATGTCAGAACTGTCGGCTCGTATACAGAAGCTGATCGTTATTCTCTGTACGAGCTTATACGCCGCGCAGCAGGCAGATGAAGTCATACAGGACGCAGCCGATGTGCTCTGTCAAGACCTGACTCGCCAACTGACTGGTCAGAGGCCGTCGGACCAGTACTTCCGATCTGCAACCCGACTGGGTGAAACCATCGTGGACGGAGGCTTTCAATCCATTGCGGGGCTTTCAGCCGATGAAATCCTCATGCCCTACGACTGACCACTTTCTCATTCTTCCGTCACGGTGACCTGTTCCATGGTGTCGTTCTGAGCAATCGAATCAACGACATCCTGCCCTTCGATCACGTTACCAAACACCGAATGCTTGTCGTCCAGCCATGCTGTCTCGACGTGGGTGATGAAGAACTGGGATCCATTCGTGTTGGGACCCGCATTGGCCATCGATACCACGCCCGGGCCGCTATGCCTGAGGTCTTCATGAAACTCGTCTGCAAAATTGTATCCAGGCCCACCAGTCCCTGTTCCCTGCGGACAACCGGTTTGAATCATAAATTTGTCCAGCACTCGATGAAATTTCAATCCGTTGTAAAAGCCTTCCCCAGCTAGTTTTTCAAAATTTTGAACCGTCTTGGGAACCTTGTCTTCGTGCAGTTGAAACCGGATCGTACCTTTGTTGGTGGTGATTGTCGCCACTTTCATGCTTGCTTCCTTTTTTCCTGAAATACTTTTACAACCATTCGCGGTTGTGACTATCCTACCTCCCTTGGTCGGCTTCGTCAGTACCACGTGTGATGGATTTCCGCTGCGGCTCACTACAATTTCCAATCAGGATGGCGCCCGCTCCCCGACTTGTGAAACCCAGCTTGCCCCCAGTCACACGGAATCGTTACGCCTTGGGTGGCAAAACATTTCCGGACATGACTTTTCAACTCCTTCTGCGGCGGGGTGGCCCCTGGGTTCTAGATCGGACAGAATAACGTTTTCCTGGCCGTTAGTAGGCGTCAAACGACGACGTGCGTGGAAAGGTAATCATCGTGGGGAAATCGAAAAGAGTGTATCTGGCAGTCGATCTGGGTGCCTCCGGTGGTCGCGTGCTGGCGGGCATCTACGATGGAACGAAGCTCACGATTCGGGAATTTCATCGATTTAGCAACGGTCCCGTCCAAGTAGGTGATCGACTCCACTGGGATTTACTTCGACTGTGGAGCCACATCCAGGAAGGCCTCCTGGCTGCCTCCGTCCAGTTATCTCGGGAATCTATCGCCTCCGTGGGTGTCGATACATGGGGCATTGATTTCGGTTTACTGGGACCTCACGACGAACTCTTGGGAAATCCTTATTGCTACCGCGACCGGCGCACCTTGGGTGTCATGGAGGAGGTTTTCAAACACGTCGGCGCGGAAGAAATCTTTCGTGAAACAGGCCTCCAGTTCATGCCGTTCAACACCCTGTTTCAACTCTTCGCTTGGAAACAAAGTGGATCGCCGCTGCTCGCCGGGGCTGAAAGTTTGTTGCTGATGCCCGATCTGTTTCATTGGTTGATGACCGGCGAAAAAGCCAACGAAATGACCAACGCCACGACCACCCAGTTTTACAATCCCCGCACAGGTCGTTGGGCATGTGATCTGCTGGAAAAGCTCGGATTGCCTACCCATGTCTTGGGAAACATCGTGCCTCCCGGTACAAGTTTAGGTCGTTTACGCAAAAATGTGGCCGAAGCAACTGGGCTAACAGACACGGAGGTCATCCTCCCGGGCACGCACGACACAGCGAGTGCCGTACTGGCCGTCCCCGCGCGGGAGGGTGTCGAACAAACCAGCTGGTGTTACATCAGCTCGGGCACCTGGTCTCTGATGGGGATTGAATCGCCCCAACCGATCGTGACGGATCTCTGCCGTGAACTGAACTTTACCAACGAAGGCGGCGTCGGAAATACAACGCGTATTCTGAAAAACATTACCGGCTTGTGGCTGGTTCAAGAGTGCCGACGCATTTGGAAACAAAACGACAAAGACGTCAGCTGGGAAGAGCTGGTTTCATTGGCGCAGAAAGCCGAGCCACTGCAAAGTTTCATCGTGCCGAACGATGATCGTTTCGTCGCCCCCGACAATATGCCGGAAACGATCCGCGACTACTGTCGGCAAACGGGGCAACCGGTACCAGTGGACCAAGGCGCTCTCGTGCGTTGCGTGCTGGAAAGTCTGGCTCTGATGTATCGCCGGGTGCTCGGATTGCTCGAACAACTCGCCAGAAAGCGACTCGACACGGTACACATCGTCGGAGGAGGCACCCAAAATCGTATGTTGTGCCAGATGACGGCGGAAGCCTGCAATCGCCACGTGCTGGCAGGTCCGGTCGAAGCCACGGCAATCGGCAACATCATGATGCAGATGGTGGCGAGTGGCGAAGTGAATTCGATCGCGGATGCACGTGCAGTGATTCGCGACAGCTTTCCAGTGATAGAATATTTACCTGCCGACCCGGCCACTTGGGACGAGGCATTTGGTCGCTTTCAACAATTACCCGGTTAAGAATATTATCACTGGTTGTTGCAAAACATTTGTTCCGATAGGGCTCGTGTTCGCCAACCTGATCCGCCTCACCGTACGTTTCCATTTTCCTTGTTGACCGGTGGCAACGTCGATCTGCCCGCTGCTGGTTCGAGTGTCTTAATCCTTTTCCAACAGCAAAAAACCAGGAAGTCGACAAACCTTGCCGTCTTGATCAACACAAGCGATCGTCGTTTCTCCTTCAACGAGTAACGTGCCTTTCCTCGTCAGCTCATAATGATGTTCGAGTCGTGCACCTCGAATGTGTGTGGTCGTTGTTTTTAAGGTTACAAGATCGTCATAGCGGGCGGGATGAAAATAACGGCAGGCTATTTTGGAAACAACCAACATTTTCCCCGACGCTTCGAACTCTCGATAGTTTGTCCCATTCGCCCTTAGCAACTCGATACGTCCCATTTCGAAGTAATTCAAATAATTGGCATGATGAACATGGCCCTGTGCATCCGTCTCTTGATATCGCACGCGAATCTGAATCTCATGTTCTCGTAGCATCGCAATTCCTCACCATGGATTAACACTAGAAGAATCCGTTCTTCAACAATGGTTCCTATTGTGATTTTGTGGACCGTTTTCAGTATGCAACCAGCCTGCCGGTGTCTGCTGACTGCCCGGAGAGAGTTGATGGCCAGGCAGAGGTCCCTGACCCACCGAATGAAACTGAACTCGACCCACACCAGGACTACCTACAGACCGCCAACTCTCGATGGTAACCTGAGCTATTCTGAACAGGAACCCAAAGTCATTTGTCCATCCACCAAACACCACTGGGCAATTGTAATTGACGGCGGCTACCTCGATACGTATAGTTGGAAAAGCAGCCCCAGGTTTTCCCACAAAGGCCTCTATGCGTATTGGTGAAGGCGCCAGCACCGATTTCCAGACAATGCGTGGGCGCGATTACCCTTCGCTACGTCAATTCACGGTGTTTCTCGAGAATCGGGTAGGACAGTTGCTGGGAATCATCCGTCGTTTTAAGGGTAGTAAAGTACGGATTGTTTCGCTCTCGATCCACGATTCAACCGAATGTGCTTTCGTCCGATTTCTTCTCAGTCACCCCGAGCAGGGCCGCGAGATACTGGAACGTGCTGGTTTGGCTCTGGTAGAATCCGAACTCATCGGTGTCGAACTGCCGGTAGGTCCCCAACCGCTGCTGCAAGTCTGTACAGCTCTCTTACAGGCCGAAGTCAACATCGTTCAAGCATATCCCTTGTTACTTCGCCCCCACGGTCGACCCGCGGTGGCCTTGATGGTAGATAACATCGAAATGGCAATGGATACACTGAACAGAAAACACTTCCAAATGATCACAGAGGGAGATCTGGCGGACGTCGATTGAAGGGCCGTTTCTTGATCTTCTTAGACCACCAGCCAAAGTTAATGTGTCGATACCGGGTGCACCGCCGCCCACCTTTAAAGACATTCCGCCACCCCGGGCCGAACGAGTCGTTGGATCAATGCGTCGCATGACGACATTTTCCTGTCAAAAAAAATGACTCGAAGAAGTCGAAATTAGATTCCCGCCTCTGCACCTGGATCTCTGACGCCATGGCAATCAATATAACCTGTTCGGGATGCAACACGCGGTTCAAAGTCAGTGACAAGTATGCCGGCAGGAAAGGTCCTTGCCCCAAATGCAAGAACCAGATTGAAATACCTCACAAAGAGGAACAAATCGTTGTTAAAGCGCCTGAGGAATCCAATGGACCACAAAGTGCCACCGACCAACCCCTACTGACACCTATTGAACGACATGAAACGAAGCCCGATGCCTTGGTGATTACCGTCGTTGCCGGGGGAATTCTCTTATGCCTAGCATTGGCATTATGCGTACGCTTCTACGCCAAAGACGATATTTCTTACGTCATCAAGGCCATGGGAGCGATTCTTGTTGCCCCCCTGTTCTCCTGGCTCGGATACGGATTTTTGCGCGACTCGGAACTAGAGCCCTATCACGGAATCAGCCTATGGCTGCGCTTGGGAATCTGTTCGGTTATCTATCCTTTGTTATGGGCCGGATTCGCAATGGCGCGTCCCATTTTTTTTGGTGACAATCCGTTGGATTCATGGAATCTGCTGATCTTGGCATTTCCGTTTCTCTGCTTGGGAACGTTGACTTCGTTTGCGAGTCTTGATTTAAATTCGACAAATGCTTTTCTTCACTACGCATTTTATTTACTCGTCACCATTGCGTTACGACTCCTGGTTGGACTTCCGGCCTATTAAAGAACCGGCCAAGATCGGTTCTCCACTGAAATTGCCAAGCCATCATGGCTGGTCAAATTCTCAAAAAAATGTTCCTGAAGGTCATCGGTGAGCCAGTCCCACGGACATTTTATTCCACAGGGCCAGTGTGCCCGGAATGATTTTCGAATTACGCTGGCCGTCACAGGGTGTGCAAAATCCGTGGTACAATCCGCATTGATTTTTCCGGCCCAAACAGTCGTTCTGCAGTCTCCATGAAGTTGGAATCCAATCATGACAGCCAAACGATGGACTTTAACGGATTATGGCACCAGAACTCATGTCGATACGCTGGAACTTTCACAACGAGAACTGGGAACTGCAGCCTTGGACTGTACGGTTGGAAAACGGACCCTACGGGGCGGTCTCTCGGAGGGCGTAGAAATTGTCGAAGTAGACAATGGCACATGCCAATTCACCATTCTTCCCACGCGCGGGCTCAGCATCTGGAAAGCTCGCATCGAAACGTTGCCGCTGGGATGGAACTCTCCCGTGCGGGGCCCGATCCACCCCGATTTTGTACCCCAGGAAGAAGCCAACGGATTGGGGTTTCTGGATGGATTTGACGAACTCCTAGTACGCTGTGGTTTGCTGAGCAACGGTGCTCCCGAGTTTGACCCAAGGGGACACTTGCGATATCCCCTGCATGGTCGCGTAAGCAATCGACCTGCGCACCGATTAGAAGTCTCGTGCGACCAGGAAACCGGCGAGATCGCCATCGAAGGTGAAGTCGACGACCGTCGGTTTCACTGCTGGAACCTGCGATTGTCATCACAACTGAGAACCAGGCCCGGAGAGCGCGGGTTCCGAATCGTCGATTGCATCACAAATCTGTCAGCACGTCCAAGTTGTGCTCAATTACTCTACCATGTCAATTCTGGGAGGCCTTTGTTGCAAGAGGGAAGTCGAGTAGTGATTCCATTTCAACGTGTCGTGCCTCGTGACGCACGGGCTGCAGAAGACATCGCCACATGGGACACCTATCAAGGACCCCAGGAGGCGTATTCTGAACAGTGCTATTTCTGTCGTTTAACAGCCGACCAGCAGGACATGACGCACGTCATGCTTCGTAATGCTGCGGGAGATCGTGGTTTGAGCATGCACTGGAATATCACTCAGCTGCCATACTTCACCGTTTGGAAGAATACAGTCGCGGAAGAGGATGGCTACGTAACCGGCTTGGAACCCGCGACCAATTTCCCTAATCAACGATCCTTCGAGGAAACTCATGGTCGAGTGTTACAACTTCCGGCACGTGGTTCTGCAATCTTTGAGTTGCGACTAGAAGGCCACGTCGATGCTACACAGGTCGATCGGGCAGCGGAACAAATTTCTAGCTTGCAAGAGGGTACGAAACCCGAGGTGCTGTGCAAACCACACCCCGAATGGTGTGGTACATCTTCAGAATCTGATTGACGTCCAGCACCATTTTCATTCGGTTGACGTCGTACAATGAGTTCTGTTCTATTCCGATGGTTCAGCATCTTTCGAAGACGGAGTCGGGAAGTGGGTTGCCGGCAACGTGTATTCCATCCATTGCTCTGCAGTCCACTGTGCAGATTTTTCCCCGCAGACTCGCTTTACAATGTGCAGAGCCCCGTCGATCCCGGCCGTGACACCAGCGGTTGTTATGATTTTACCGCTGTCGACAAATCGCTCTCCTGATACGACTTCACATTTGGGTGCCGCCCGCTTCAGGGAGGCAATACCCCAGCGATGCGTGGTCGCTTTGACCCCATCCAAGAGGCCGGCATCTGCCAGGAGAAAAGCCCCCATGCAGACGGACATCACCACCTCAGCTTTGGCAGCAGCTGTTTTCAGCCACTCTCTTCCCGCCTGGCCAACATTACTCATACCACCTCCCGGGACGACGATTATGTCTGCCTGGGGAATGTCGGAGACACTAAAGTCGGGTGTCACCTGAATACCTCCCATCGTGCGTATCGGATTGCCACCCTCGGAAACTGTCAGTACCCGAAACGCTTTGCCGTATTCGGCAACAATAAACACCTCCGCCGGCCCAGTGAAGTCTAGCAGTTCGACGCCATCGAAGATCAGGACGGCAACCGTTTTTGTGTTTGTCTGGAGATCATTCTGGCCAACCAGTTCAGACTGCATTCCAACCAGAACAACGACAATCATCAAAGGGGCGAGGGGGAGCTTTTTCATCGGCCTTTTACTTTCACGAATCGCCTTTGAGTTTAACGGTACGAGCTGCAATGTAACCTATCAAACCACCAACAAAATAGGGTGGAAAGTCCCACCACGAAAATGAATTGCCTAACAAGAGTTGACCGGACCAGTTGCTACGGACCCACTCCAGGAAAGGCGGGTGCCACAATTGCAACACTTCGACGCAGCAGGTGACAAACACGACCGCGCCGGCAACAGTTGCCGAAGAGGCACCCGGCCACACCACAAGTACCAGAATCGTCCAGAAACCCACGTAAAACACCCCGCCGGCTTGGAACCGCACCCAGGTTTCGCCAGGTCCCGTGTAGACCTTTGTCGCCAACCCCAGCACGATCCATGGGACCAACAACCATGCCAAACACCGTCTTGACTTCGCGATTGCTTGCGTGATTTGCAGGTGCTCCCTAAAAAAGGCCTCTTTTGAATAGCTCCCAATCGAAAATGGCACCCAAGTCACAAGGGACAGGCAACCAAATTACGAGAACATGTTTTTCGCGGAATATCGTTTCTGGCGCCAGTTCTCTCGCACTCCTCCTTCTAGCAGCCCGCTGGACGATGGAGCGCTTTCACAAGATCTAGTCGGCTTCCGCGTAAATTTCGTCAAGCGTGGCGAGCGCCTCCCAGGCCGCGGGGAAACCGGCGTACGGAGCGATCTGAAGTAATGTTTCTGTGATTTCTTCTCGCGAAGCGCCATTTTTGATAGCCATGCGAACGTTAAGATCCAGGGCTCGGGGACGTCCCATAGCCGCCAGAGCAGCAATCGTCACTAAACTGCGGGATTTCAAATCCAGCGTTGGCCGGCTCCAAATTTCGCCGGCTAAAAATTCGACAACATAGTTTTCAAAGTCGGGCGAAATCCTGCGCCATGCTGCGCGCATGTCGGCAGCTGGTTGAGAACCCATCATTTTTTCAATCAGGGCCGCGCCCTTTTCTTTTCTCTGGTGAATGTCCACTTGCAATCTCCGTCCGTTTGAAAAATTGGAACCCCGACGTGTTTGCCAGCAGTCCTAAACGTTAAACCGGAACAACAACACATCACCTTCTTCGACAATGTAATCCTTCGGCTCCTGACGAACAAGATTTTCGGCTTTCATTTCACGTTCGCCACCGAGTCGGATCAAGTCTTCGCTCTTCATTGTTTCCGCTCGAATGAAACCGCGAGCCATATCCGTGTGAATATTTCCGGCTGCCTCCATCGCGGAAGCACCTTTACGTAGCAACCAAGTACGAACCTCCTTGTCACCTGCAGTGAAGAAAAGTAATTGATTGGAGATATCCATCAGCATCCGCAACAAACCATCTCGATCCGTTGCCTGGATCTCCATCTCGCTTAAAAATTGTTTCCGCTCTTCTGGTTCGAGTTGGGTGAGTTCAAGCTCCAACCGCAGCGACACAGCAACACAGGTTCCTTCCCCGGGTACCTGAGCCACGAGGGACTCTGTATCCGTAGCATCTTCTGCGACATTCAGGATGACAAACCGTGGCTTTTGTGTCAGCATTTGAAATGAACGCGTCATCCTCTGCTGTTCATCTGTCAGTTCGTTCAACTGCAGGCTTTCTCCTCGCCCGAGGGACTCCGCAATGGGCTCCAAGGCTGCCAGCTCTGCTTGTTGCTGGTCGCGATCGGGACGTGGTTTTTTTATCGACTCGCGCAAGCGGTTAATCCGTCCTGTAACGATCTCTAGATCCGCCAGCAACAGGTCTTCGTCGAAGCTTTTCAAATCCGATATCGGGTCGGCATCCCGTTCAAAAGCCGCCACGACTACGACCAGGCAACCCGCTTCGCGGATTTGTGCCAAACGAGCCGCGTTGCCCTCGTGCGTACGGCTCAGACCAGGAGTATCCACAAATTCCAACTGCGCCAGGGTAATTTTTTTGGGATGGTAGATTTCACACAACGGTTCCACACGTTGATCGGGTATCACGGCCATGGCTGACTGAGACGAGTGGGCCAATGCGGGATCAGGTGTGATTTGGGTAAGCCACTCAAACAGAGTGCTTTTTCCAGAACCTTGATAACTAACTAGTCCGATTTTCATTTCGATGCCCAGGGGTTACGAGGTCAAAGGACGGCCGACTGGGATTCGAAGAAAACAGAGGTGCTAGAGGACAGTCCCCAATCCGCAACTTCAACGACCCAATCGTAGTCTATTATTCATCTGACGAACGGATTGACATCGACCGTGCCACGGTCATCCCAACAAATCATGAAAGATTGGTTGCCTTCTTCACGGGAAAACGAGAGAGACACTTGGGGCCCCAAGATGCATGTAACTATCAACCCTGGCAAAAGACTTCAATTCCCGCCAGGGTCAACAGGAAAAGCAACCAGCCAGCCAGCAAGAGACCGCATACCACCAGAAAAAAAACGTTGCGGCGAAATGGACGAGGTGCAGGGAAGTGCCGCTCACCAAGGGCCTGCACCTCCTGCACACGTTCCGCCGGACCGGGATTGCCAGTCACCGCGACCCCCAAACGCTGCTTATTGAGTTTAGCCATGGTGGCCCGTCCTACTTACTCGGGCAATGAAATATCAAAATTTTGCTGGAATGCTGCCTCAAAATCAAAGATGTCGTCAAAATCTTTTCGTTGATCCGATTCCGACTTTTTCATCAACTTTTCGCCAATCATGTTGTAGACCACCTCGCCAAAGTCGCTGGTGCTGGTCAATCCCCAACTGTTCAAAACCGTCTTGGCCATATAGCCGTATTGGTCCAACGCATATTTTCTGAGCGCTTCGCAGAGTTGCTGACCCGTCAGATGTTTTTCTCTCTCTGTCTCAGGGGAACTCTCTACCTCGTCTTCGTCAGCACCGACGTGTAAAACATCCTGGGCGTAGGTTAACCCATCACGAACGAACAAGTAGGCATCCAGTTTGTATCTCAAATCACTTTCAACCAGTTTCATCAGAATCAGTTGAGCATCGGACATGGCGTCATACCTGGAGTCGGTTGTGTATTATAGGACGGATATTACTGTTACCTGTCGCATGTTGAGTTTCGTAGTTGAACGATGAAAACAAACGTTCTCTCGTCGCGCAACCCACTCGTCGTTATGAGCCTCACACCAGGCCCTTCTGTTTTGTGCGCCTGCCCGTGTGTCATTGTCCTGACGTCCGACATTCAATCGTTGGCCTCGTCCGAACTCTCCTTGGGGGGTTGCGGAACAGTGGTCGATTTGTCGCTGTCTGGAATCGGTGATTTCGCGGATTTTCACTTGGACTGACGACCTGATCCAGACTTTTGTTCGATCACCGTCAATACCTCACTTGAATCGATCAAAACGCGACGATGATCCTCGGTTTCAATTAACAGCTGTCCGGTGAGGATTTCTTGGTTCAGGACTCGGGCACGCCCTTTCTCCGTGATAACTTCGGATCCAATCCGAGGTAACTCTTTCTGCATTTCTTCATAAGTACTGTACTCGTAGCGCAAACAACACTTGAGACGTCCGCAGCGCCCGGATATTTTCGTGGGATCCAAAGTGGCTTTCTGAAGTTTGGCCATCTTCACGGACACTGGAGGCATTTCGCTAAGATGTGTATTACAACAAACCGGTTTACCACAATCTCCATAATCAGCGAGCAATTTGGCCTCATCCCGCACACCAATCTGACGCATTTCAATGCGCGTCTGAAATTCGGCCGCCAACTGCTTTACCAACTCCCGAAAATCAACACGTCCTTCGGCAAGATAGTAAATCACAATGCGCTCACCGCCAAAGAGATGTTCAATGTCGATCAATTGCATGGGAAGTTGCAACTTCTTGGTGTACTTCTGACAAATTTCAAACGCACCGGAAACGCCAGATTGCATGTGAGAAAATTCATTATTGTCATCTGCTGACATTCCTCGCAGGATTTGGCCGTGCGTGGGATTTTGCAGTGTCGAGACAGCCTCGTCGGTTGCTTCACACAGAACATCGCCCACCTCCAGGCCTCGAGTCGTGCGGGTAATCACACTGGCGCCACGCGCATAAGAATCATTTCCGCGCGTGCCAAAGACGCCCAGCGCTCGCAGCACACCGTAGCGAACAACATATTTGGGCATGATCAAGCTTTCTACCGGCCAGAACGACAATCACCGATGGCAGGTTGGAATTTGAAATGTTTGTTTCCGCGGACTTGGTGTGGCCCTCCGCAGCATTCAATCAGTTTTTAACTCTCTTGCCGCATTACTCTGGCCAAGATTGAAAACGTAGCTGCGATCTTCATCTTCCCGCAACTTCAATTTCCGCTGCTTCTTCAAGAATCCTAGCAGTTGTGATCCCAAAATGGCTATAAAGTTTTTCGTAGGGCGCCGAAGCTCCGAACGTAGACATGCCTACAAATCTTCCCTCGCTGCCGATGTAGCGGTCCCAACCTTGACGAATTCCCGCTTCAACAGCAATACGAGCCTTGATCGCAGAAGGTAAAACCGATTCACGATACGCTTCTTCCTGCATTTCAAACAGCTCCCAGGAAGGCATACTCACCACGCGCACACTCCTCTCCTGGGCAGCAAGGGCATCTTGAGCTTCAAGACAGAGTGAAACTTCGCTGCCGGTTCCGATCAAAATCAGCTCTGGTTCGCCATCAGTGGAATCCGACAACACATAGGCTCCTCGAGCCGCCCCTGCAGCGGGAGCATATTGCTCCCGGTCCCAAGTCGATATATTTTGACGGGTTAGAACCATCGCCACTGGTTGATCGGTGATGGGTACCAGTGCACGATACAATTCAGTGACCTCGTTGGCATCTCCGGGTCGAGCTACGATCAGCCCGGGAATTGCGCGGGCAGCAGCCAGGTGTTCCACCGGCTGATGGGTCGGTCCGTCCTCTCCCAAGCCAATGGAATCGTGGGTGAAGACGTAGAGTACCGGCTGTTTCATAAAAGCACTTAAACGCATTGCAGGACGCAAATAGTCGCTGAAGACAAAGAAAGTCGCTACGTAGGGACGCAGACCTACCAAGGCCAAACCGTTACCCATTGCAGCCATGGCTTGTTCGCGAACTCCGAAATGAAAGTTTCGTCCAGCGTAATTATCACTTGAAAAGTGTCCGGCCTCTTCGTCAGTAATGAGAGTTTTCGTGGAAGGTGCCAAATCGGCAGAACCGCCTAGCAACCACGGTAATCCGCGGGCCAATCCATTCAACACTTTTCCTGATGTTCCCCGCGTCGCCGCAGACCCGGAACTAACATCGAACCTCGGGAGATATTCGTCCCAATTTCCGGGCAGGGTCCCACTGCGAATGTGATTGATTTGTACCGCCAATTCCGGATGTGCTGAATGATAAGATTGAAAACATTGTTCCCATTCCAGGCGAGCCTGTTTACCACGCTTGCCGATTCCAGCAACAAAGTGATCTTGAACGCCCGGGGGAACAAAGAATTTTTCGTCTTCGGGCCAGCCATAAACCTCTTTTGCCAGACGGATCTCGTCTTCTCCTAAGGGAGCACCATGAGCTTCTGCCGTGCCCGCCTTGTTTGGAGCCCCGTAGCCAATCGTGCTACGCAGAATAATAATCGTGGGACGATCTTCTGTTTGCTGAAACGTTCGAAAGGCCGCTCGAATGGCTTCCAAATCATTGGCGTTGTGAACCTCGACCGTGTTCCAGCCCAGGCCTGCAAACCGCTGACCCACACTTTCTGAAAAGGCTAAATCGGTACCACCCTCAATCGTGATGTGATTGTCATCATAGATCCAGCACAGGTTAGACAACTTCAGGTGACCCGCCAAAGAGGCCGCTTCGCAACCCACTCCTTCCATCAGGTCACCGTCGCTGCAAAGAGCATAGACTCGGAATCCAAACAACTCGAAGTCCGGACGATTGTAACGGGCCGCTAACCACTTGGCACTTGCGGCCAAACCAACACTGCTGGCGATGCCCTGGCCCAAAGGCCCTGTGGTTGTTTCGATGCCGGCTACCTCGCCAAATTCCGGATGGCCGGCACATGGACTGGCAAACTGGCGAAAATTCCTGATGTCGTCCAGGCTGACGGATGGGCCCGGCAAAACCTTGCCCGCAGCATCTGTTTTTCGTACGCCCGTCAGGTGTAAGATCGAGTAAAGGAGCATGGAAGCATGTCCACACGACAGGACAAAGCGATCACGGTCCATCCACTGGGGTGCTTCAGGATCGAAGCGCAGGAACTCATTCCAAAGGGTGTAAACAGCAGGGGCGAGTGCCATCGGAGTACCCGGATGACCGCTGTTGGCCTGCTGAACAGCATCCATCGAAAGAGTGCGAATCGTGTTAATAGCGAGCTGTTCGATGCTCGTGGTGGCTGTCGACATGAAGCGGAATACCCTTGCCATCCTCGTGTTAAACTACTCTTGCAGCGGTGCAACCCGCGGCTTTGTTTTTTCGCGGCAAGGACTCGTCACCAGAGCCCGAAGCGCGACTTTAAGCCCATAAGTGTACTGCGATTCTTGCAATGTCGTCAACGTGCGAGGAGGTGAGAGAAACCCGTCAGGGACTCAAAGTTACTTGATTCGACGGGTAGAATAAGTGCTTTTGAACCAATTTTTCTAGAGTTCGTCGTGTTCGACGTTGACAATTGAATTAAGATGCGGCGTATCTCAGAGAACCGGCCCGATGGCGGAAAGTGAGTGGGACTTTGACCAACCTTCATGAACTTCAAAACATGCATGCTCGAGTTGTCCAGCTGGAATCTCTCATGACCCATCTACAACAAAGTCTGGACGACCTAAACGCTGCCTTGGTCGATCAGAGCCAACAGCAGCAAGAAACGACAAACCGAATTCGATCGCTGGAAAAGCGCTTGGACCAGCAGGCTGGTGACCCTTCTGTCGACAACTGGAGTTCCGACGTGGAGCGAGACTCACAGGACGATTGAACCGCTCACAAACATTCAGCGGTTATACAACACGGATTTCAAATCACTTCTTCGGTGTTTCTATTCAGGTCCTTCCGTTCCGTCGTTTTCCGTACGTCGTAGGCTCGAGTACAGTACACGAGCGACGCATCCTATCGGATTCAGGGTTTGATCTTCCCACCCGAAAACAAATCTGACACCACGTGATTTGTTCGGTGAATGACGGCGCTGGCTGAAATTCAGATCGAAAACTCTTGGCTGGGGAATTTGCACCGAATTATCTCCAATCTGCCGACCAGGAGAAGCGAAACAAACTTGCGGGACACTTGTTTTAAAATTTGTTTCCGGAAATAATGTAAAGAGATTTTTTCTGGGTATTCTTAACCCTGTCAGGTTCCGTTCCTGGCAACTAGATTTCCCAGAAATTGAGCCCGTACATTGTCTACCCGTTCTGTTCACTCAATCGCCTTCCCAGAAAAATTGGTTCGCCTTGAGTCCCCTGGAGTATGAAATATGGCTGTGTCCGCTAAAAGTCTTCGGCTGTCTCTTATTGCTCTCCTACCGATGCTGTTGCTGGGAACCTGCTGCTTGACACCTGTTGTCGCCGCCACCCCCGGCTGGACGACTGATATCACCAAGGCGATGGAGCAGGCGGCAGCCGAGAATAAGGACCTGCTGATGAACTTTACCGGTTCAGATTGGTGTCCCATCTGCGTACAACTCAGCAGCGAAGTGTTTCGCCAACAAAGATTCTTGGAACAAGCCAAAGAACATTTTGTATTGGTCGAATTGGACTTTCCCAACGATCGATCAAACCAATCGCCGGAGTTGATCGAACAAAACGAGAGCTGGAGAACAAAGTTGTTCCCCCCCGGTTATCCAACGGTTTACTTGTTGGATGCAGAAGGGCGTCCTTATGCAAAAACGGGTTACTTACCTGGTGGGCCGCAGAGATACCTGACAAATCTACACGAATTGCGTCAAACTCGTGAGCGACGTAACGAATTACTTGATTTGGCAAAAAGTGTGGAAGGATCTGACCAAGCACGGTATCTCGACCAAGCTCTGGAAACGGTGGGCATTAGCTTTGCCATGACGGGATACGGCGAACTGGTGCAACTGATCCTGCAACTGGATGCTCAGGATTCGGCAGGTTTAAAATCGAAATATGAAAAAATGTTGGCAGGCTACCAACAAATGTTGAATTCGAGGGAGATTCAAGAGCTCGGAGCGGAAGTTTTTGGAATTCTTCAAGAGGCCGGAGTAGAAAAATCCTTGGAGAGAATCGAGCAAGTAGAGCGCAAATTCAAATCCAGCGGAGAGTTGGGTGTTGAGATAACATTGATCAAAATTGAGGTTCTGGTAGAAGCCAATCGCCTGACTGATGCACTCAAAGTCTTTGACGATGCAATCGCCAATACTACCGACCTTGTCGACCAAGTGCCGCTTTATTTCTACAAATCAAAGCTTCTAGCCTATTCTGAAATGACCGACGAGGCCATTCTGGTGCTGGATAAGGCCATCGATTTAGCAGAAGGCGATGCTCTCAAAAAACATCTGTTGAACTATCGTGAGAAGCTGACTGCGGACCGTGCCGATTCTGCTCCATGAAGCGACAATCGTCCTATCGCAGGGCCCTATCGTGGGACCGGCCAACTACGACTCATCGCTCTCGCGGCCGCTAACGATATTTTCCAGGTACTGCACGTCATCTCGACTGAGACGACGCAGGGGAACAGTCGTTGTATACCCATTCTCTTTGATGATACGAATCTTGTTGCCCAGGATGGAAACCAGTCGTCCCGCAATCGTAAATGTGCCAGTGTTGTCCACCCACTCTCTGGTCGCTGGAACGCTCTCTTCGCCTACAAAATCGACGTGCGGCAGCTGTCTCACGTCTGCGGTATAGCTCTGGTTCATTGGGTTGCGATATGGACGACGATGCTGCGGAATAATCTGTACGTCATTCAGTAGACCATCCGAACGCGGATTCAAACCGGTACTGGGAAGGTAACCAGAATTTTGGGGACCGTAACCTCCGGAAAATCCCTGTCCCGTTGCTCGAGGTTGCTGTGAAGTGCGAAATTGATTGATGCGGGGCGATCTTTGTCTACCACCTCGACTGCTGCCCCTGGAAACGCCTGCGGAATTCCTGTTACTGGGGGCGGAAAACTGCTGGCGACCTTGGGGCCGCATTCGTTTCTGTGGCGCAAAATCAGTGGCACCACGACCTCGTCCCCGCCGCGATTGGCCGAACGACTCGGCTTCCAGCCAGAACCCCATTCCCGTGCCCATCAACAATGCTAAAAGCATCGCTTTATTATTAAACATCTCGGCTCACCTTTCTTCGAGGATGTGTTTGCATGCCTGAAAACTTGTGTAATCAGCTCTTGCATTTCTCAACGCTGTCCTGGCACTTCTGAATGTAGACATGAGCGGGAACACTTTATCCTAGCAAACTTTTCTGAGATTTAGCCTAAGCCATCGGTCAAAGCAAGAGAAAAGATTCAAACCGAGGCTTGTCAAGCGAGCTTTTGGGACTGACAGGATGCAACTTTCCACCCGCATTCACCATTCGCCGCGTTTCCAAGGGTTTCCCTAAATAACTCCGGTCATGTTCCTGAAGATGTTCCGAGAAGTGTGGGCAGACAGAGGGGGAAAATGTCCGTTCTCATTTTGGCTACTTTCCCGAGAAAATGAAGCGAACTCTCCTGAACACCATGAATACGAGCTGTTCATTCTCGGAGACCTGCTTCATACCGGGCAGTACAAAGATCCCGGGACGGCTCCATGGAATGTTCTCTCACAAGCCCCACGGTACCATCGCCCCTGCAGCGGGCCACGTTTGCGGAACGGGTGGGACTCCTGATTTTGAGAGGTCAGCGGTCTGCCCGAGTGATAACCGTTGACAGCATACAGCTAGCACTTCAGGTTCGCAGCGATCGTTAGACACTGCCAGAAAATTTGCGCCAGCGACTTGGTACTCTCCTAAATGTGGTTGAAAACGAGCGCGGCCATCGCCAGGATCAAAACAATCAACAGCACCATTGCAATTGCGACAACAAAACTTGGGACTTGCAGACGCTGGGCAAGACCTGTGATGGACCAAAGACTGCCTACCTGCCGAAGCGGCCGCAGTTCCCGACTGGCATTGGATGCGGGCTCAATTTCCAGGAGTGCAGTGTTTGGATCTCGTTCCAACATGGGCAGCACTCCACCAGAAAGAACCGTTGTTCCCTTCGGTGACTTCGCACGATCGGCTGGCGGAACTTCCCGCTTAATTTTCTTTTTGACTTTCGTCTTCTTGTCCGGTCTCGATTCTGTTTGCGATTTCTTCTCGGTGGCACCCTTCTGAGACTTCTCGTCACCCAATGGCATCAAGTCTAGTTCATTGTCTCCGGAAAGTTCCGACGGGTCCAAGTTTGGATCATGACCTGACAGCAAGCTGCTATCGGACCGATTGCCGCGGAGCCCCGGATGGTCCAGAATCCACTCGTCCGGCGCATTTTCAAAAAGCCAGTCGGACAGCGCTTCGGCTACCTGATTGGAAGTTTGATAGCGATGGCTTGCCTTTTTGGCAACCATTTTGTCAATGATCTTCACCAGATCCGGGGGCGTATCGGGCCTCGTCTTAAAAACAGATTCGGCGTGGCGGGATTGATGCGCCATGATGCGTTGATGAATCGTCCCCTTCGGAAAAGGAGGACGACCAGTGATCGCATAATAGAGGGTGTGTCCCAGCGCATAGATATCTGCCCTCGCATCAACATCGCGACTGCTGACTGCCTGTTCGGGAGCCAAGTAGTCCGCGGTGCCTAATACCGTGTTCTCGTGCTCGCCTGTTAACGAAGACGAATCTTCGGGCTCCTCAAATGACTTGACAAGACCCAAGTCCAGAATCTTAACGACCCCCTTGTCGTCGATGAACAGGTTGGCCGGCTTGATGTCGCGATGGACTAAACCAGCCTCATGGGCATGGGCCAAACCCAAAGCTGCCTGGCGGATATAGTCAACGGCAAGAACGAAATCCAAAAATCGCTTATTGGCTTTGCACTTGGCTACCAGTTGTTGCAGATCCTCTCCCTGGACCAATTCCATCGCCAGGTAATAGACGTCAACCTTGTCCAGTAACTCCTTGTTGAATTCGTATGCCCGCACAATATTTAAATGGTCAAGTGCGGCCACGGCTTGAGCTTCGCGCCGAAAGCGTTCAAGCATCGAGGGGCGACGGCTGATTTGTTTGGAAGGAAGCACCTTCACTGCCGCGCGCCTGCGCATCAGTAAATGTTCTCCAAGATAAACCGACCCCATCCCACCTTTTCCGAGCAAAGCAAGTAATCGGTATGGGCCGAGAAAAAATCCTTTATGCCGACCTTTTAGAAGCATGTCCGCCTGCCACCGCGTCAGTAACTCGCGGGCAACCAAATCATCGGCTACCTTGTCCGAAGTATCCAAGTGGGAGGCGTTTTGCTTGTACTCTTCCCACAAGGACTGCAGTTGCTCCTCAGCGATTACGCCGCTTCTCTTTACAAGATCCCAGAATGATTCGAGCGGTAGTCCAGCGGGCATGAGTTTTCAACGCAGGCGTAATGAATCGAAACCGTTGTTTATTCTAACAGAATTGGCTTTCTGAAGAATCCACAACTAACAAATGTATGGATAAAATGATTGCAGTAACCAGAAAATCCTCGCCGGTTGCCTGGTTCGGGATGAATCCCTCTCGGAGACTGAAAACAGGCCCCATTCCGGGTCAGCCCGCACGTTTCCCGTGGATCACAATCTCTCCACCGGTTCTTAAAGTCGGCGCTAGGATCACTTGAAGTACTTCAACGACCAGCCTCGATTATCAACAAAAGGCAAGAGCCACCGGTGGCACAATTGGTGCGGTTTTAATCGGCTGGGCAACAGGGTCGTGAAGAATTCCTCTCAACAGCCATCCAATGCCGAATACGGCTAGTATGTTACACCAGTCATGTCGAAACTGGTTGAAACCCGAAGAAGGTTGTGATATGGCTTCGCCCATTCAAGCGGTATTTATAGTTGAAACATTGCGGGAAAAAGTCTATCCTGAACTACTGGTTCGAACGGTTTTTTCTACGTTCTGATTTTAATACCTAGGAGCAACTTCGTGGCAAGTGATGCGAAGGGTGTAACCGACGCCCAACTCATGTCGGGAGCGGACATACTGGTCCAGTCGCTGGTAGAACACGGCGTTAAGATCGTTTTTGCCTATCCTGGCGGAGCGAGTATGCCCTTGCATCAGGCTCTCACACGGTTCTCCGACCAACTCCGCACAATACTTCCGCGCCATGAACAAGGCGGGGGATTCGCAGCCCAGGGAATTTCCCGATCGACCGGGGAAGTGGGCGTCTGCGTGGCGACAAGCGGGCCTGGAGCAACTAATCTGGTCACCTCCATCGCCGACGCCAAGCTGGATAGTATTCCGCTGATTGCCATCACAGGTCAGGTCAAAACACCTGTGATCGGTACCGATGCGTTTCAGGAAACACCGATCGTCGAAGTCTGTCGCGGGATTACCAAACATCATTACCTGGTAACCGACATCCATGACTTAACGCGGGTCATGAAGGAAGCATTCCACATCGCCACCACCGGGCGTCCGGGTCCGATTTTGGTGGATATCCCCAAGGATGTCCAAGAGGCAAAGATCATTCCCCAGTGGGATGTCGAAATGAACCTGCCCGGTTACAGTGTCAAAGAGCGCCGCACGAGCCTCGCTCAGATTAAGCAAGTCGCCGCGGCGATTAAGTTGTCCCGACGCCCTATTATTTACGCTGGCGGTGGAGTCATTTCTGCTGGCGCCAGCGACCAACTCCGCGAGCTGAGTCGCAAAACAGGAATTCCTGTGGCAATGACGGTCATGGGTCTAGGCGCGTTCCCCTATAACGACCCTTTGTCCATGGACATGCTGGGGATGCATGGCAGTGTTTACGCCAATTATGCAATTAACAAAGCCGATTTGATTCTCGCTCTGGGCGTACGCTTCGATGACCGTGTCACGGGCAAGCTAGAAGAATTCGCGAAACACGCAAAGATTGTACACATCGACATTGATCCTTCGGAGATCAACAAGAACAAAACTGCGCACATTCCTATCGTGAGTGATGTCAAACCCGCACTCGAACGGCTGAATACAATAGTCCAGGCTCCTGAAGACATCTCAGACTGGGTCGAGCAATGCGAGCGTTGGAAGACAGAAGAACCCTTTCATTATGACGCCGATTTTGATGGCATTCTCCCCCAACATGCGATTGATGTCTTGAGTCGCCTAACCCAAAACCGACATACGATTGTCACGGTTGGTGTGGGCCAACATCAGATGTGGACGGCGCAGTTTTTCAAGTTCCATTCCCCTCGCACGTTTCTCTCCAGCTCTGGATTAGGCACCATGGGCTTCGGTCTCCCTGCAGCCATGGGTGCTCAGGCGGCTCATCCTGACGCCCTGGTCGTGGACATCGACGGCGATGGGAGCTTTCAGATGAACATCCAGGAATTGGCCACGTGCTATTGTGAAAGAATTCCCGTCAAAGTCCTGCTGCTAAATAACCAGCACCTCGGAATGGTGATGCAATGGGAAGATCGATTCATGGAAGGCAACCGCGCCCATACCTATCTTGGTCCGATCAATCATGCCGAGGCGAAAGGTCAGGGTTCGAGTGCATTCGTATCCGAACGTTATCCCGATTTTGTCTCCATTGCAAAGGGTTTCAGTTGTGGTGCAGCGACAATTCATAAAAAAGGGGATCTGACACCTGCGATCGAGGAAATGCTTTCTTACGATGGCCCATACTTACTGGATGTCCAGATACCCTATCAAGAACACGTCTTACCTATGATTCCCTCTGGAATGACTGTCGAAGACCTCATCAAAGAGTGACAGGGGACACCCCCGGAACTCAGCTCGCGATCCAACGCTGCCCATGTCCCTCCAGATTCTTGCAGCCGCCGGTGGCGCCACGTGGTCTTGGTCCTGCCGCAGAGCCCGACGTAGGGAAACCGCAGAGAAATAGAAACAGCCGTGGTGGACTGCATTTGTTGAAATGTCCTGATTGCTCTGTCGAGTCCAGGCTCTCAAGAACAACTTGGACCACGTTCGTCAGAACAAGCCGCTAGGGAGAGGCGATCAACTCTCGGGCCAGCCCGGACCGTGACCGCCGAGGCATACCAGACCACTGGGGCAATCCGTGCGCCTACAATGCACGACGCGGCATCTTGCGAGGAAAGGGTGCCGGTTCCGAAGGGGGTAAGGGCCAATCCGCTTCGGTGACCCATTGCGATCGCTCCTGCTCGGACGCGTAGTATCGCAACCAATCTTCAGGGTTGTGAACTGCATCCAAACAGTCCCAATGCAAATAATGCTTTGGCTGATCGATTTTCTTTTCCGACGAAGGCAGAATGTCACGATAGATCAGACAATAAAGAGCCCGATCCGACAGATGATCTGTGAAATCTAAAACGATGTGCTGGCTGTAGAGTTGATTAATGGTGTCCCACAAAACTTTGTGAAGTTCGCCATTCTGGAAGCCATCTGGTGCCGCAAGACGCAATTCGGGATCAAACCATTGCGCGATCGGCAACACCGGAGCCCGTTCCCAGGCAAGCATCGATGCCAGGAAGTCATTTTCTGCAGCTGTAGGCATGTGTCTCAAACGCACTAAGTCGAGAGATTCATCGACAAAGGGTTCCAGGTCATTTCGCAGCTGAGCGTTTAGCAACAACTGATCAACTTCATCGGATTCGGGATGAAAAGACTTCACCGTAAACTAACTTTCATATTTGTGGTTTCATGGCAGCAAACAATGCCCACAACCTTTGAATTTAACAAGCCATTTCACAACCGCAAGGTGCTCCTTGGCATGTTCGGCAAGACTTTCTTAAATCCCAGACACACGACCGTTATGACCGCAAAACTGAAGCGTCAAGCGCGTCACAATCGATAAACTCATTGGCATTGGCTTCCCGGGGTGAGATTTCCACGCAAAGCAGTGAAGCCCCTTGCCATGGAAAAAACCACGCTACAAAGAGTCAAGATCCTCTGCTTCGATCCGACCTATTTTTTCAACGCGGCGCAAATGCCGTCCCTCCTCAAAGCTTGTGTTTAGCCACGTTTCCACCATGCGATCAATCAAGGGTTCGCCCAGTAAATCGGCTGCCAAACAGAGAATATTGGTGTCGTTGTGAAGTCGAGACATCTGGGCAGTTAACTCGTCGTGACATGTGGCGGCTCGTATTCCTTGCACCTTATTTGCCGCAATGGCCATACCTATGCCCGTACCACAAATAAGAATTCCTCGCTCAGCCGCATGAGCGGCAACTTTTCGGCTGACGGCATTTGCAAAGTCGGGGTAATCCACACTCTGAGTTCCATCCGTGCCTACATCCAACACATCGTGACCCAGCTGTTCCAGCAGGGCGACCACTTTTTTCTTTATCCCGAACCCCCGATGATCACTTCCGATCGCAACTCGCATCATGGATTCCTTTTGTTGCTCTAAGACACATTTGGTTGAAGTGAGCCAACCGGCGGCAGATCCAAACTCCTAGCACCTGTTGACGCTCTCGGAAGCTCCCTCCGCGGTGGGCATCAACTTCGAGAAACTCGCCATGGTGACAGGACGTATATGCATTGCCGGGAACATCGGTGATTTGGACCAACCCTCGTAGCCAATACTCCCTGGCCCCAACGCTTCTCTCTTACTCGGCTCTACAGGTTGGGCAAGATACTACTGTAAGTCCCGTGGTTTCCGTGTTTGGCGGGGGCGCACATTTCAAAAGGTCAATGGTTTTCCACGTCAACACTTCCCATCAGCTCATCCAATTTGAAACTCTCCAAACGATTCAACAACTTTCCATAAATCTGCTCCGCACATTCGCGGTAAACATCGACCGAGCCGCCTACAGGATCGCTGACATCTCTCTCGTCCGTGCTAAGTACATGCGTGCGAGACGCGGCTTCCGGACAATGTGAAATGACCGTATCACGTTGGGACCGTGTCATGGTCAAAATTAAATCGGCATGCTGTACCAACCGCGCGGTGACTGGTTGACTAAAATGTTCCGACAAATCGAGCCCTTTTTCCTGCATCGCAGTAACGGCTCCCGGGCTTGGTCGGCCCCCGGCTGCCGCGGCAAGCCCGGCCGACAGGACGTCGACACCCTGATCCTGTAGCTCGCCCAGTTCACATTGCAGTCGGTCTGCCAGTTGTTTTTTCAACAGGACTTCCGCCATGGGGCTACGGCAGGTATTACCCGTGCACACAAGCAGTACCATGAAATTCGTCAGGCGTCTTAATGTGGAGGCGGATACCACTCCTTCGCGTAACACGCGTAGTCGATTTTTCTCGACCTGAACCACCGAAGAAGGTTGCCCGAACTGGCTTGTTCCATCATCAAGTACCAGATGTACGCCATCCCCCAGTTGATCGATGACCTGCTGTGCCGTCACAGCATCCGGCTGTCCCGTCCGGTTCGCGCTGGTCAACGCCAAGGGACCAGCCATCAGTTGTAAAACCTCTAAAATCAGCCGATGCGCAGGTACTCGCAGCCCCAGAGTGTTGGCAGGTACAACACACTTCTGCACCTTTTCTGGCAGTTGACGAAGCAGACTGTCCGGATGGTTATCACCCAGGACCAGAGTCACCGGACCAGGCCAGCAACGACGTGCCAATCGTCGTCCCAAGTGGGAAATATCTGGAACGTAATCCAATGCGTCGTCAGCACTTTTGATGGCCAGGGCCAACGGATGAGCGGGGCCGCGGCGTTTGAGTTCAACCAAACATGTCACGGCATCCGCATCCAAGGCACTCGCCGCAAGGCCATAGACCGTTTCAGTAGGAAACGCAACCAGTTCTCCTTCGGCCAAAGCCTGAACGGCGCGATGGATTACGTCTCGAAGATCATCGGCGTTGTGGACATCGATGACGACAGGGGGCATGGGGATGAGGTAGATTGAAAGGAATGTGAAGGTGGTTCAATCCGACTGTGGTGCCCGGGGACGAGTACAGCTTGGACCCGAGGCCATCATCTTCCAAGCACTACTTTGGCCTTCGTAACTTGATATCGTAGTCGTCGCAGGAGGAGATGGTCAAGGGAACGAATGCCCGGATCACTCATAATCATGAAGTTCTGGTCCGGGAAATATCGCGGAACGGCAAAACTTGGAATCCGGAAAAATAAAGCACGTCCATATTGCCTCAGAAGGTAACCAATCAATGAACAACAGCAACAGCTTCCCTCCGAAGGCTCTCCAAAAATTCGTGCCTTCTTCCGTCTCGGACGTACAGTCACCGGGTCGGCCTGGTCTTCTCATCCCTTTATTGCTCATCTGCATCTCGGGTTGCAGCGACTTCCGTTTGACTCAAAAAGGAAAATTGGATCAGGTTTGGGGGCGGCGGGGGATTTCGGATGGCCGCTTTCAGAAACCTCGAGCCATGACAATCGACAGTAGTGACTTGCTTTACACCGTCGACATGACAGCTCGTATCCAGGTCTTCAACTCCGCGGGAAAATTCCTTACGAGTTGGCAGACCCCTCTTTTTGAGAAAGGCAAACCTTCGGGCTTGTCGATCGATCGCCACGGTAACCTGCTGGTTGCCGACACTCACTACCATCGCGTGCTGGTCTATTCACCAGTGGGTGAACTCCTTCGGGAAAAAACAATCGGTGGCAAGCAGGGTCTAGGACCTGGGGAATTCGGGTTTGTGACTGATGCCGTGCAGGATTCACAAGGTTGTTACTACGTTGCCGAGTATGGAGAATTTGATCGGATTCAAAAATTCACGCCGGAAGGAAAATTTTCGTTTCAGTGGGGTGGTCATGGGAGCGCACCTGGGAAATTCATCCGACCACAAAACCTGGCACTCGACAAACACGACCACCTTTGGGTCGCTGACGCTTGCAATCACCGTATTCAGGTCTTCGACGCGAGGGGCGACAAGGAGCGATTGGTGCGCAGTTGGGGGCAACAGGGAAGCGCGGCCGGCCAGCTCAAGTATCCGTACGACCTGGTGTTGGATCACCAGGGTCATGTTTACGTTTGCGAATTTGGAAATCACCGGATACAAAAATTCACAGTCGACGGCCAAAGTTGCGGAATTTGGGGCACGCCGGGCCGTGGTGAAGGCGAGCTACACTCACCGTGGGCACTGGTACGAGACAGCCTTGGTCGAATCCACGTCCTGGACACAATGAATCACCGTGTACAACGGATACGGATGTAAGCCCATCCGAGTTGTGCTAAGATCGCATGGAGCAAAACAACAATGGAAAAGACTTGTCACAATGACGTGTGCGGTTCAATCCTGGAGCCGGATGGTGATCGAATAAGGAATTGGGTGGGATTTTGACAAATGCCCGCCTTTTCAACTTTTTCGAATTCCCGCTAAGCATGACTCGAGTATGAAATCGTGAAGTAAATAATCGGCCACCGAAAACAGAGTGGCAAGCCGTTTCTCTTCGAAGAAAAAGAGGACACGATGTTTGGCTTCAGTGGTTTTGCGTTCGATAGTCCCTGGTTCTTGCTGCTTCTGGTCTTGCTACCAACCCTTTGGATCTTCAGCTTCCAATCTCTTTCGGGTCTGGGTCCTTTTCGACGACTGTTTGCACTTGGCCTGCGGACGGCGGTCCTGCTACTGCTGATTGCATCGTTGGCCGAAACCCAAATTCGGAAGAAAAGCGATAGGCTGACTGTTCTTTATCTTCTCGATCAATCCCTAAGTATCCCCGGAGAACAACGCCAGGCGATGCTCCAGTACGTAGCGGAAGATGTACGGGAGCACCGTAATTCAAATCGCGAAGACATGGCGGGTGTCATCGTCTTTGGGCGCGATGCAACGATCGAAGTTCCGCCTTTTGATGACGACTTACCGACCACCGGGCAAGTTGAGAGCTTGATCAGTTTCCGTCAGGACGCGACCAACCTTGCCGGTGCCTTGAAACTGGCTCTTGCCACTTTTCCTGAAGACTCGGCCAAACGGATCGTCGTGGTGACAGACGGCAACGAGAACATCGGAAATTCGCAAGAGATGGCAGCCATCTTGTCTGAACGCGGTGTCAGCATTTACGTGGTTCCTATTCGTCTCCAGCGACGGGGAGAGGTCTCGGTTGAAAAAGTCTCTATTCCTACCGATGTGCGCAAAGGACAGCCTTTTGATGTACGAGTCGTCGTCCAGAACGACAACCCCGGAAGAGATTCAGCAACCACTGCCGGCAGGCTCATTCTCACACGGCGCACGGGACAGAACATCGAAACAATTGCGGAAATGGAAGTCGAACTCCCCGCCGGAAAAAAAGTATTCACGCTTCGGGAAAATATTGACCGGGCCGACTTTTACACCTACGAAGTCGGCTTTGTGCCAGCCAATGTGGAAGATGATCTGCTGACACAAAACAACCGGGCTTCCGCATTCAGTCATGTTCGCGGCAAAGGCCAGGTTCTGCTGATCGAAGACTGGAAAAACGAGGGGGAGTTTGATTTCCTTGTGCAACGGTTAAAAGCCATGAATCTGGAAGTCACTGTTCAGGGGAGTGACCAACTGTTTACCGGTCTGGCCGAATTACAGCGGTTCGACACCGTGATCCTGGCTAACGTTCCGCGCAGCAGCGGCAGCAGTGCCAACGAAGTGACCCACTTCAGTGACAGGCAGATCGAGATGCTGGTACACAACGTGCACAAGATGGGAGCCGGACTGGTCATGCTTGGAGGTCCTAATAGCTTTGGTGCAGGAGGTTGGCAGAACACCGAATTGGAAAAAGCGATGCCCGTTGACTTTCAGATTCGAAATGCCGAAGTCGTTCCAGTGGGAGCTTTCGTCATGACCATGCACGCCTCCGAAATGGCACAGGGAAAC
>Ga0310121_10000106_pt1 | contig 81831 bp, 69 predicted proteins | sample CB27_Tmax_986_MG_FD_203504 | JGI IMG/M metagenome (GOLD analysis project Ga0310121, IMG submission 203504) | Marine microbial communities from Western Arctic Ocean, Canada - CB27_Tmax_986 | ecosystem: Environmental > Aquatic > Marine > Oceanic | place: Canada: Western Arctic Ocean | collected... | reverse complement strand
TGCCGAATCCGCTGCCGAATCCGCTGCCGAATCCGCTGCCGAATCCGCTGCCGAATCCGCTGCCGAATCCGCTGCCGAATCCGCTGCCGAATCCGCTGCCGAATCCGCTGCCATGCCCGCGTCGATCAACGGTCCCGAGGCTCCCAGTCCGCCTTTCAGATTGGCCGTATCGGCGCTTGCCTGAGAACCTCCGCTTTCTACTGCCGTTGCCTTTTCTTCCTCAGTTTCATCTTCCTCGGCCCAGTCGACTCGCTTGCGTGACAATCCAATTTTACGCTCGTCAGTGTCGACACGGAGAATTTTGACTTCGATTTTTTCCCCCACCTTGACGATGTCTTCGGGATTTTCCACTTTGTGATCGGCCAACTCCGAAATGTGCAGCAGGCCTTCGAGGCCGTCTTCGAGTCCCACAAAGACACCAAAGTTGGTGATTTTTGTCACGGTTCCAATCACCAGTTGCCCGGGAGTGTAGCTGCTGGGAATTTTCGTTGTCCAGGGGTCATCGTCTTTTTGTTTCAGACCCAGGGCAATACGTCGTCGCTCCTGATCCACCGACAGGACCTTGCATTCGATTTCCTGGTTTTTTTCCAACATTTCACTGGGGTGACTGATCTTCCGGGTCCAGGACATGTCCGAGACATGCAACAGGCCGTCGATCCCCTCCCCCAATTCGATGAAGGCACCGTAATTGGTCAGATTTCGCACCTGGCCCTTTACCATGGTATCGATGGGATAACGCTCGGCAACATTGTCCCAGGGATTGGTCTGGGTTTGCTTCATGCCCAGAGAGATCTCTTCCTTGTCCTTGTGCACACGCAAAATGACGACGTCAATCTCGTCACCAATTTGAACAAGTTCGTTTGGGTGACTGATTCGTTTGGTCCACGACATCTCGCTGATGTGTACCAAACCTTCGATGCCCTCCTCGAGTTTAATGAACGCACCATAGCTCATCACGTTTACCACGGTGCCACGTACTACGGCGTTCAGGGAATACTTTTCGTCAACATTTTCCCAAGGGCTGCTGAATTTCTGTTTTAATCCAAGTGCAATCTTTTCCTTTTCCTGGTTGATATCCAGAATCTGGACTTCGATTTCCTGGTCGATCGAAACCATTTCCGAAGGATGCCCAATCCTTCCCCAACTCATGTCGGTAATATGCAGCAGGCCATCAATACCACCCAAGTCGACAAAGGCGCCGAATTCGGCGATGTTCTTCACAACGCCCTTTCGCAATTGCCCAACTTCCAGCTCACTGAGCAAAGCGGTGCGGTCTTCCTGACGCTGTTTTTCTATCAACGACCGCCGACTGACCACAATGTTACGACGGGCCTCATCAATTTTTAAAACTTCACATTGTACGGTACGGCCAATGTAGTCCCCGATATCGTGGGGTCGACGAATATCGACCTGGCTGGCTGGCAAGAAGACATTAACACCAATGTCCACCAACAAGCCACCTTTGATCTTGCGTGTCACCTTGCCGGTGACCACTTGACCTTCTTCAACCGACTTCATCATTTCCTGCCAGCGCAGGATTTTTTGAGCCTTCGTTTTACTGAGTGCGATCATCCCGTTAGGATCATCCACCCGGCCGGTGTCCTCTTCAACCTCTTCCACCAGGACCTGGACTAAATCGCCCTCTTGGGGTGGTTCTTCATCTTCTTCCCACTCGCGCAGCGGAATGGTGCCTTCGCTTTTGTAACCGATGTCGACCAACACCTGCTCGTCGTCGACTCGAATGACACGTCCATCAACGATCTTATTGGGTTTGATAGCGTGTTCGGCTTCGAGCGTCGCGAGGGCCGTTTCGGCGACTCCCGAGAGTGCTTCACTAAATTCTTGTTCCCAATCAGATTCACTTTCCAAATTCCGGATGAGGTTTCGATTGACCATATTTATAGTTGAGTGATGTAAACGACAAACGTCTTAGGTTGTGCGGCTCGACATACCTCGGCACCCCGCGGTGCACGATTCCCAAAGTATCAAGCACAATCCGGCAAATTTAGCAGAATTTTTCAACGGCAACAAGCACAAGACTGGATCTGGTGCGGACAAATTAAAAATCCCAGTAAGCTTATGGCTGGTCTGCGGCGCGGCACATTTCGTACTGAGGGGCACGGTTGACCGGGGGCCAACGGCATTCGCGTCGGGCCGCATCTGTGCTGACCGGGGAGACAACTTTAACCATCAGATCAATGCTGGACAACGTCCTACTGCCCAAAGACGGTCTTGGGAGACTGAGGAGGACAGATCCCCCGCGGACCTCAGGGTCCAGTTTCTCGGGAAGTTTTGACCTTGTCCGAACTGTCCCAGGGATGATTGGGACCACGATAATGTTGTCAGGCACATTTTCATCGCAACAGGTCCAGGGAAGCCGCCACGGGGTTTTGCACCGATCGGTTCTTTGACAACAGCTATGACCCGCACTGCCTGACAATTGCCTTGAGCTGCTCGACAACTTCCTGGGGGGACAAACCGTCGGTCGAAACTTCCAAGGCATCTTTGGCAGGAACCAATCGCCCAACGGTGCGCTGTTTGTCCCCGTGGTCCCTGGCGTTTTGACGTTCGAGCACCGTTTCAAAACTTAAATCTTCGCCCCGTTTGTGGTGCTCGATCTGACGTCTTTTGGCCCGCTCGGCGGGAGAAGCTGTCAGGAAGATTTTGCATTCCGCCTGTGGAAATGCGATGGTTCCTTGATCACGTCCTTCCGTCACGACATCGAAATCCAGAGCCGTCTTTTGTTGTAGTTCAACCAGGATTTGTCGAATTTGGGGGTTGTCGGCCACATATCGCACAGCGTCGGTCACTTCTGCCGTTCGAATGGCCTGGCTCACATCTTCGCCGTTGAGCAGGGTACGGTCTCCGTCCAATTCGATCCGGAGAGTCCTGGCCAGTTCGGCAAGTCCCCTTGCATCGTCCCATGACAACCCGCTTTGAATCGCAGCCAGTGCCACGCTACGGTACATGGCTCCCGTGTCGAGAAATCGAAATCCAAGTTGTTTGGCAAGTGCTTTGGCAGCACTCGATTTTCCTGCTCCTGCCGGACCATCGATCGTTATAATCAAAGTTCTTGTCCGAGTGGGTGGCGAAATAACAAGGGCTCGCGGGACTTGAAGCGATTTTCGCAGGGCGACAACAACTCGCGGTCCGCACATCAAAGACCACACGCCCGATTTTGCCTTAAATCGTGGCGTGGTCAACCGCGATGCCCAATCCGACGGCTTGGGCCGTTCTAGCGGAGCAAAGAAAGTGCCTGATCCAGCGAATGCTGCGTACTGAATTTGGAAAACCTGGTCTCGAGGCGTTCCAGTTCCAGATCGATCCATTGAGAGAGTTTTGCGCAAGTTGCTTCATCCAGCGGGTCATGCTCAGACGGGTGCCCGAAAGTGACTTGATGGGGACCGAAAGAAAGCATTTTTTGATGATTTCTAGAAGGAGGCGTCTGAGACATGGCCTGGTCCTTTCGAGTCATGAAGGTCTTGTTTCACGAGCCTGGTTCACGTTGGCAACAGGTTTCTCAGCCTGTGGCGAACTTTTTGGCCTTTCCGCGGGTCGTTTGCCCAAACCTGCCAAAGCGGTACGGCTTTGCAGGAACAAGGGGCCCACTTCTTTATTGCAACGCTTGTGCCACGCTGCCCGCTATTCTTGTGATTCTGGCGTAAAGACTCTGGTAGCAACCAATTAAGGCAGCCGCTGGTTTTCAGAACTGGTTCCGGTGTGTTTCAGAAATGAGGCATGGCGGTCAAGAACGGTACGAGGTTGAAACATGGGCGTTTGGCGATTGAATATCGAATTTTTTTTCGAAGGCGAGCAATAACCGGTTCCAGGGGGCGAATAGCAAGTAGGACGTGACACCAGGGTCGGTGTCCGGGGAACGTCCAGAACGGCCCCACGGGGCTTGTTTTCACCACACTCGTCATGCTAGGGAGGTTTTTACGATGTTGAAGAAAGGTCTGTTTTTAGCTACGGCTGGGACACTACTCCTGGGACTCTGCTTTGGGCGGAATGCCATGAGTTATGTAAAGACGACAGTCAACAAGGTTTCGGAAACGGTCAAAAATAACGTCTCGATCGGGTATGAAATCGACCGCGCCAGGCAGATGATCAAAGACCTGACTCCGGAAATCCGGCACAACATGCAGTTGATCGCAAAGGAAGAGATTCAAGTGCAGCAGTTTGAAAAACGTGTCGTTCAAGTCGACAAAACCCTGTCTCGTGATCGCGAAGAGATTTTCCGCATGAAGGCAGTCCTGGATCAAAATCCGGGAGCGAAAACTCTTGAGTTTGGTAATCGCACCTATCCGGTTCACCGAGTAAACGTCGATTTGGCCAAACGTTTTAAACATTACAAGACAGCCGATGAGACCTCGTTTAACCTGAGTAAAGTCTTGGATGCACGCCAGCGGACCCTGGCTGCAGCCAGGCAGAAATTGAACGGCATGCTGGCCGCCAGGCAGCAACTGGAGGTGGATGTGGAGAATCTGGAGGCCCGGCTGAAAATGGTTGAGGTTGCCCAGACGACGAGCGAGTTTGATTTTGATGACAGCCACCTGGCACGCACCAAGGAGTTGATTAGTGACATCCACACGCGCATCGAAGTGAGCGCACGACTGCTGGATGTCCAGACGGATTTCCACGCCCGCATTCCCTTGGAACTGTCCGAAGAAATGGAAGACATTTCAGATCAGATCACGGAATATTTTACGACCGACGGGATAGAAGAGGGGAGCGATGCTTCAATCGTCATGGAATCGTTAGCAGGCCAGTTATCACTCCGCTAGGACTGGGTGAAGGATTGCAACCCGGCTGGTTTGCTGGCCGGGTTGTTGCGGGGATAAAAGTAAAGAGGAAGAGCACGGTGATAATGCAAGATCCTTATCCGCGTTTTTTACTTTGGGTAGATGCTGTTGGTGGATTTCTCGTTTGCACGAGTGACCAGATTGCACTGGGTCAGGCTGTGCCCGGAACGACTGTTGATGTTCCTGTTTTTGGGGACTTATCACGCCGTCACGCGAAGATCTGGCGGGAAGATGGCCAGTACGTGATGGAACCAACGCAACAGGTTTGTCTGAATGGAAAAAAGATTAATAAGCGAGCACTGCTCACCGATGGTATGGAAATCTTGCTGGGGTCCAGTGTGGAACTCACGTTTCGAAAGTCGCACGCCTTAAGCGCTACGGCTCGGCTGGATTTTAAGAGCAGTCACCGTACGCAACCCTCAGCCGATGCCATTCTTTTAATGGCCGAGTCTTGTGTCCTGGGGCCCCGCATGAAAAATCACATCGTTTGCCAGGATTGGACGCAGGACGTTGTTTTGTACAGGTATGCGGACGATTTGTACTGTCGGACTTCGGGGCCTATTGAAATTGACGACCGTGTGCATGATAGACGAGGCAAACTGGGATGGAATTCACATGTCTCGGGCAGCGAGTTTGCGTTCAGCTTGGAGCGGGTCTAAAGGGAATCGCGGTAGAATGTTTGAACTACTGGTATGTGTTCACTGGTGGGGAAGCGGATGACGAAGGGGTAGTCCGGAAAAGTGAAGGTTTCCCGTATTGAGTGAGACAAGTTGTTTAGAATGGGGAGTGCAATTGCAAGCCGGTTTTTCGTTCCCCACCGGCGGTGTTGAAAGCTGGACAGATGGACGAACGAACCGCTACCCTAAAGTCGGAGTCTGATCTGGCTGCCAACAAAAAGACCGTTGATTTGAATCTGAGCGAACAGCCCCGGGTTGGAGTCATGAAATTCACACACACCAGCGGCTCAAGCCCTTTGGAAGGATACACGATTAAACGTGGGATTGGAGTTGGCGGTTTTGGAGAGGTCTACTTTGCAGTCAGCGACACGGGTAAAGAAGTTGCCCTGAAGCACATTCAACGAAATCGTGATGTGGAGTTGCGCGGCGTCAGCCAATGTCTTAATTTAAAACATCCCAACCTGGTTTTGTTATTCAATATCCGGTACGACGAGCACGAATCGGGCTGGGTTGTAATGGAATACGTCGCGGGAGAATCTCTTAAAGACGTCATTGAATCCCATCCTCAAGGTATGCCCGACGAACTTGTACGTAGTTGGCTCTCGGGAATCGCAGCCGGAACCGCATACCTGCATGACCACGGTATCGTGCACCGCGACCTGAAGCCCGGTAATATTTTTCTAGACGAAGGACTGGTGAAAATTGGCGACTACGGTCTTTCTAAATTTATTTCTGTGAGCCGACGCAGTGGTCAAACGGAGAGTGTGGGAACGTTTCACTACATGGCCCCCGAAATCGGCAAAGGGAGCTACGGGAAAGAGATTGATGTCTATGCGTTGGGGGTAGTGTTGTACGAGATGCTGACGGGTGACGTGCCGTTCGATGGTGAAACCGGCCACGAAATCATCATGAAACATCTGACGGATGCACCGGATCTGAGTCCGTTGTCCGCGCCGTACAGAGAAATCATTGCCAAGGCCCTCAGCAAAGATCCGGCCAATCGTTACTCGACCGTGGGGCAGATGGTTGAACCTTTAGGAATTGAATTGTCGGGAACCCAACCGGTACCGTTGGTACACCAAGGGAATACTCAAGATGATTTTGCCACTGTGGACGAGAGAGCGGACCCAGAGGGTATTGGGGAAACCGCAAGCCTGGGCGTTTCAACTTCTGTGAAAACGGTGCTGGTACCGTCTGAGGAGTCCGTGGCCAACACCGTCGGTTACCGACGGAAGGGAACTCGGGGAAAGTCACCATCAAATTTTTCTGCGGCTTTGAAGGTTATCTTGGTGGTGGTTGTCGTTGTCTTTTTTGCCGGCAATTCTCTGTTGTTGCTGTCTTTATTCATCCTGTCAGGAATCTTTTACCTGGGGTACCTGGGAGTTCGTGCCCTGATGCCATCGTCCGCTCCTGAAACCCGCCCGCCCGCAGCACCTGGAGCCGGAAGTCATGAGGCTGGGCCCACCAAAAGGCGTGGGGGAAGAGGGAAACGTTACTTGAGTTGGCAGGAACTGGGCTACCAGGTGTTACGTGAAAAAACATTGCAGCAACGCACCGTTGAACTCGTCGGTTCGTTGCTGATGAGTGCGCTCGTGATGGTGGTTTTGGGAGTAGTATCACTGATCCTGCGTGTTGTTATGGGCAACTATGACCTGACCGGATCAGTGATTATTTGGGCTTCGACCTACGCCTGGATCACTTGCTCCAGCCTGATTGGAGCGTGGACGGTTTTAATTGCTCACAAATTCTGGGAAGCCCGCAAGCCGGATGCGGCCTTGCGACGTTTTGCCATGTTGGTCATGGGGTTAGGAGTGGGAGCGGCTTCCTTTGGCTTGTCCAATTGGTTGTTGTTGGAACCGACTTACTGGATATCGGGACTATCAGAAATCAGTGGCAGTTATCCGTCCAGTGTTTACGCACCGGACGGGTCCCCGCAGTTGTTGGCCTTTCTGGGATATTTTGCCGGTTTGTTCGTGGTGCTGCGTTTTTGGAAAGGTGCTGACCCCATGCGCACCACAAGATTAAGTTTTTGGAGAACGGCTGGAGCAGTGTTCTGGGCGTTGCTCTTGCATTTGTTCTTTCCCTTTCCACAAGGTTTGTTGATAACCGGTATGATTGCAATTGCCGTGCAGTTGGCTGCGCCCTGGATCGATTCGAGCGAACGGGCCCGAATTCGCGAGTCGCAACAGAACTATGCTTGATGTGGCTTGAGGAGTCTGATTCATCCCGCAGGTGTTGATCGTTTCGAGGATGGACCTGAGGTAAGCTATGAGCTTTTTGTCATTAACGATTCCGGGGCCAGCACGGGTGACGCTGGCAAGCCAGGGTTGGATTTTTCAGCACTGGATGCAGAGAGTGTCTTGCGCGCATCCAAGGAGTTGGAGACGGGCCACGTTGGTGGCCTTCTGCCACCTGCCTTTACTGCTGTTGATGGTTGGCTCGGACAGTTTGTTGCGAGCCGACGCGACCGATCCTCAGCCTTCACAGTCTGTGTACCAGGAAAGAGTCCGCGGGAGTTCGGCGGAGGTGCCCAGGACCGCATCGGATGCCTTGCAGGAGACGCCTGACAGGCAGGAGTTCGAAAAGGCGGACCTGGACAGGAGTTTCGATTTGCAGACAAAAATTCAGCCAGTAGAGGAATCGGGAGCGGACTTTGGAAAGGTTGTGGAGATATCTCCGCAAGACGGAACGAACGAGCGCCAGGTGGATTTGCAATCTCTGGGAAGTTTTGATTCCGGCTTCACTCCTCTGCCCAACGGCAGTGGTTGGAAAATCGTTGCAGGTCCCCACTTGACGATCAAAGACTGTCAGCAGGAATTGGACCAAAAGATTGTGGCTGCGACGAATAAATACATTGCTGAGGAATTGGGTCGTGAGGAAGTAGGGCGACTTCTGCAGATTGATGCTGATTTTGTGAGGTCTCATCTGCCGTATGACGTCACAGAACCGGAGTTTGTTGACACATCCTATGGCGAGATGTGTCGTCTTACGGCTGTCTTGCGGTTTGAACATGACCGGGCTTTTATGGATGAACTAGACTCGCGCTGGAAAAATGTCCAACGTGAGGCACGCCTGCTGCAGGTAGGATTCGGCTCGAGTGGCATTCTGCTACTGTTGGCAACCGCCTTTGGGTATCTGAAACTGGATGCGATGACCCTTGGTTACCATTCAGGACGATTGCAGTTGTGCGTTGTGGGGATAATACTGGCGTTATGCGCAGCAGGTGCGGGAATCTCTCGCTGGATTCTGTGGATCTGACAATGCTTTTGATGTGTTGACGCCGGAGAGTTCTTTCGGGAAGGTCGTCCACCGGTCCGTCGAAATGAACCTGTACTGGCCGGCAGGATTGGTTTGCTTTCCAGTGTCAAACATTCGAATGGAGTGCTGGAGTCAATTTTGACCCAACGCCAGGTTGATGCCATGAAGTTATCTCGGCAAGTCGATACGCTTCTCGTGGAACGCATTCGGAACGGAGACACCGATGCGTGGAATGATCTGATCGCTCGTTATGAGGGTAGGTTGTTGGCGTTTGCGGAGAGCCGTTTAGGTCGCCGAGCGCCCAGTGAGGATGTTGTGCAGGAGACGTTCATCGGATTTTTGAACAGTCTTCCCAACTACGACTTCAAGCGTTCTCTGGAAGCTTATCTGTTTGCGATTTGTGCCCACAAATTGACCGATCATTTACGTCACGAAGGTCGTCGTCCGACGCTGCCTCTTTCTGGCGGTGCCACCGGTAGCGGCGGCAATTGGGACGTACCTGGAAGATCCCGGCCAGCCAGCAGTGTTGCGCGGAGTGATGAACGTCGAAATATCGAGGCAGACGCCTTGGCCCGGGCAATTTCGGAACAGGTCGATCGTTGGCGGCAACGTGGTGATTGGACGAAACTGATGTGCGTTGAATCGTTATTTGTGCGTGGTTGGGTCAACAAAGAAGTTGCCAGCGATCTGGGAATCAGCGAGCAGCAAGTTGCCAATTTTAAATTTGATTTTCTGGCGCAATTGAGAGCCGCCGTAAAAAAACAATCCTTGTCTCAAGAGGTGTTCCCCGAATTGCATGAGTGAGTACGGTGGGAATCATGGAATCTTTCCAGAGGAACGAAATCAGAGGTGCTACAGGTTTTGAGACTGAGGAAAGTAGCACTCGCCTTGTGTGGAGTTTTCCATCAGGCGATAAATATGTTGAGGTGTTTCCAAAATGATTTTTCATCTCACCTCCTCCCGTTTTGTACCATCCTGCCAATACGCGGGTCCAGGATATGAATTCAAATCCGCAGCATTGCCATGCGTCCACGTCTGACTCAATCTGAACTCGAGGCGTATCTGGATGAAGATCTGGCTGCCGAAGAAATGGCACAGATCGAGAACGCCCTGCGCGACGACCCCAAGTTGCTGGAGGTGTTAGCAGTGTTGAATGGGCAGCGCGATGCGGGGGTCCATTCGGTTGGCGAGATTTGGCGTCGTGCCCGCCTCAGTTGTCCGGACCGCGAACAGTTGGGAAGCTACCTGCTGGGTGCGATGCCAGATGACTATCACAGCTATGTTAAATTCCATTTGGAAAAGATTGGCTGTCGAATTTGCCAGGCCAATCTGGCCGATTTGCAACGGCAGCAAGACGAAGTCATCGAAATTTCGGCAGGCCGGCGGCAGAAGTACTTCCAATCCAGTGCCGGGTATTTGAGGAAGTGAAAAGGCAGCGGGCAGAACGGATGCTTAAAATAGAGACGGCAGCCAACCTCTGGCGTGAACCGGGCCCTCGCCTTTCGGACGGTGCCATCACGATTGCCGGCTACCAATCCAGTCCAAATTGCTCGCCCCCGGAGGATTGGTTCGTACCGCCTTTGAGTTCACCTTGAAATTTTGGCACAGCAGACGGCTGGGCATCTTCCTCGGATTCTTCATCAGCTGCTGAAGAAGATGACAACGGATTGGCCAGGGCCTTGAGTGACAGGCCAATGCGTTGCGAGGAGCGATCGACCGACAACACCTTGACTTCGACCTCCTGCCCCTGCTCCACCACACTGTCGACCTTGTGTACCCGGTGGTGAGCCAATTCGGAAATGTGAATCAGGCCTTCGATTCCCGGTGCCAGGCGTACAAAAGCGCCGAAAGCGGCCCCGCGAGTCACCGTACCCGTGACAATCGATCCCACCGAGAATTTTGTTTCGACCTCGTCCCACGGGTTGGTGGTGGTGTCACGGTACGACAACCCGATCTTGCCCGTGGTGCTGTCGATCTTGTCGATCTTGACCTGGATCGTCTGGCCTTCGGTTAGCACCTCACTGGGGTGATTGACACGGTCCCAGCTCATTTTGCTGATGTGGATCAGGCCGTCGACGCCTCCCAGGTTGACGAAGGCGCCAAAGTCCTGCAGTCGCGCCACGACGCCTTCTCGCATCTGGCCGACTTCGAGTTCCTCTAACAATTTCTTCCGGGAGGATTCCTGTTCGCGTTCCAGGACTGCACGTTGGCTCACGACTAAATTGCGCCGTTCGGGATTGGCTTCCGTGACAACACACTGCAACTTTTGTCCGACAAACTGTTCGAAGTCCTCCACTCGAAAGGTCGAGATCTGGCTGGCGGGCATGAACCCGCGCAGGTGGTTGACTTCGCACTCGAGTCCACCTTTGTTATGACCGGTCACCAGAACCTCGACGACCATACCCTCGGAAAGGTCGGACCAGTCGCCCACGTCGATGGCCGCACCAGGTATCGTTAGTGTGTAGAGGCTTTCCAGCTGATTCAGGCTGACCACAATGACTTCCACCGAGCTGCCAATTTCCGGAGCTTCGGCAAAATGCTTGAGTGGTACAACACCTTCGTCACGCCCGCCCAGCGAAAAGAAGACATCTTCGCGATGTATTTTGACCACGTTTGCCGACAGACGCGATTCGGGTTCCAGGACGGGTGTGCGAGTTGCACCAGTTCCTTCATCCATCAGGTCCTCCAGGCTCTTGCCACCCAATGCCTGGGCAATTTCATCTTCCAGATCAGGAGTCACCTGCTTGATCTCCGGAGTAGGAAAATAAGATTCAAGTTCCTCTGCAGGGACGGGCGCCGGCTTGTCCGAGGGACCCACGGAGGACACCTTCTGCGAAGCTTTCTCGGGGCTCGCCGGTGTTTCCTCGACTGCTTGTTTCCGTTGGGAACCGATCTTAATCGGACGTTTTTCGGCAGGAGTCGAGTTCGCCAGTTCTGCGGGGTTTGAAGTGTCCGGATTGGATTCGGATGGGGGAGGGTCGGGGCTCATGGAATTTCGGTCGAAGAGTTGTGTGTGCGGTTAAACAGTGCGACCCAGTTTAGCAGCCTCTATCCGGGAAGAATAGCCATTTTCATGCTGGACAGAATTGTTGTTTGTTGTTTAAGTTTGGGAAAGCTCGTGGAAAAACCGGGACGGAAGGACAAGGGTCCAACACGGTCGTGGAGACCTCGCTACTGCCGGTCCGCTTTTCACCCGTCAAATCCTTCATTCGGCTCGACAAGAACAAGTCCTGTTTCATTCGGCGTCTCGACGGATGAATCGGAAGTGGGAGAAACCGATCGATGTTCTCGTTTGATTTTCGTCGTTATGGCCCATCCGTGGAGCAAATCTGTCAACCGGATCGGCAGTGTGACCTGGGACCCGGTTTGCCCAATCAATCCATGGCTGCGGCGTTGGGGAACCTGGATGCAGAAGCACTGATTGGACGGCAAACCATCGTAGATTTCGACATGGTGCGTTGCTGCATCTCTGGCTTGTGGCTGTTTCAGGACTTTCTGGATGAATCACACGTTTTGAGCCAGCAGGTCCACACCACCACCGGCAGCTACTGGCACGCCATCATGCACCGCCGCGAGCCAGATTATTCCAATTCCAAATACTGGTACCGTAAGGTCCCAAAGCATGAAATTTTTGTCCAGTTGTGTGAATCGGCTCGTCAGTTGGCCCAGCAGAACCCCAGCGACTCGCATTCTCAATTCCTGGCTGCTCAGACCGTTTGGGACCCCTTCGCCTTTGTCGATCTTTGTCAGGCAGTTGCCAGTGGGCAGTCAGACTCTGGAAATTTGGCTTGCGGTGTGGCAACTTTGGAATGGCAACTGCTTTTTGACTTCTGCTACCGCAAGGCGATCGGTCAGTGAAGGGTCAGGTCCCAATCGGTGGGGGGGATGAGTACTCGGTTGGAGGATCTGTGATCATTGGGCCCGCGTGTTTCAGAAGGGGCGCACATCGAATTGCTGCGAACTTCGGGCGACACGCACTGGTGGGTGAGTCCCCTCAAGGGATCCCGTCAGCCTACCACGCTTCTCGACTGCCGTAATCACGTAAAATTTCTTCGGCCGCGTTCTTGCCGCAAGCACCCATGACGCCACCTCCGGGGTGACTGGCTGCGCCGCACAGATAGAGTCCTTTGATGGGTGTACGGTGATCTGCCCAGCCTGCAATCGGACGCTGGACGTAGAGCTGGTCGAGTCCCATAGCACCCTGCATGATGTTTCCGCCTGTCAGGCCAAAAGTTCTCTCCAGATCAAGTGGAGTAAGAATCTGGCGATGGATGATCGCGTCGGGCACATTCGGAGCGTAACGCGCCAGGAGGGCGATGCAACGATCCGCGAAGTCCTCTTTTATGTCGTCCCAGCCACCCTGGGCTAATTGATACGGTGCGAACTGGACAAACATCGACATCACGTGATGTCCCGGGGGAGCAAGTGTAGGGTCCACGCTGCTGGGTAGTGTGATTTCCAGTACCGGTTCTTTACTGGGACGACCATATTTTGCATCATCAAACGCCCGTTCGATGTAGTCGAGCGTCGGTGAAATGTGGATCGTACCAGCGTGGTGCGGGGCAATCTCATTGCTTGGGGCGCAGCTGAAATTAGGCGTTTCGGCAAGGGCAAGATTGATTTTTGCCGAGGCCGAGCTGTAGTCAATGCGAGAGACAGCATCGCGAAAGTACTGCGGAAGCTCTTGGGCTTCGATAAATTTTTCAAAGGTCAGGTGGGCATCGACACTGGAGGCTACCACTTTGCAATCCAGGTGGCTGCCATCGGCCAAAAGTACGCCCACCGTCTGATTCCGACGCGTGACAATCCTGCTCACTTCGGCTTCTCGGCGGATATCGACACGCAGATCATGGCAGGCATGTTCCAGTGCGTCTGCCAGTCCTCCCATTCCGCCCTGCACGTAACCCCAGACGCCTCGTGCCCCGCCTGCGGTACCCATGACGTGGTGTAGCAGGACATAAGCGGTCCCCGGCGACGAAATCGACGCAAACGATCCGATCACCGCGTCGGTTGCCAGTGTCGCCCTCAACACCTCGGCCTCAAACCAGCGTTCCAGGATAGGGCGAGCGGCGCCAGTCAGCAGTTCCAACGCCTGTGGCAAGTCTTCTCCCAGACCACTTAGCGCCTGGTAGGCGTTAAGAAGTTTGCGGGCGTCGCGCATCTTTTTTCCGATTCCGATCTTGCGCCATGTTTTGGGCAGTGGTAGCGGGTCAGGCGCAGATTGTTCCAAGACAGGTTCGAGTACCTTGGCGATTCGTTCCAGCAGCGACTCATAGCGGGGGTAGGCTTCCGCATCCGACCGACTAAACTTGGCAATTTCCGCCTGATTGGCATGTGCGTCACATCCCAGCAAGAGACTACGTCCATCTAACAGGGGCGTGAAAGAGGAAGGGTTTCTCGGAAGAATTTTCAGTCCGTACGGTTTCAGACGCAAATCACGAATGATCTGCGGCAGGAGCAGGCTGATGACGTAGGCCCCGACAGAAACCTTGTAGCCCGGCCAGAGTTCTTCAGTGGTGGCACAACCGCCCAACACATGGCGGCGTTCCAGTACGCACACCGATTTACCGGATTTGGCAAGGTAGGCGGCAGTAACCAGTCCATTGTGTCCGCCTCCAATCACGATGCAGTCGTAAGCCGTTCTCCCTTGTCTAGCCATGGCAACACTCTGGAGGAAAACAAGGAATTTGTCAACGGCGGGTCACGTGTCGAAATTCGACCCTCGTGAAGAGATCCGAAAGCGCCATGTGATGTTCAAACTGTTGCTCAAAAGAAAACGTTCAGGTACCCCTTTCTCAGGAAGATGAATCACAGACAGGGTGTTGATTAATAAACAGCCCCGGTCAAAAGCGACGAAGGTTTCCCTGCGCGGAAAACGCATCACCACTTCACTGACGGATTGCGATCAGCTACGGGGAAACCATTCATGGCCAATGCGGTGAAGTGAGTCCCTGCAGTATTTCAGTCGTTGTTCATTTCACATCGTCAACGTTTCTCGGGTAGGCGCAGGAGCGAGGAATTGGCACAACAGTTGGATGGCATTGTTTCCTGACAAAGATCAAAAAATCAGTAGGCTCCACGGGCAGCTCTACGTCCTCGTGGCTGCTTTGATGTGGAGTTCAGGGGGATTTTTCGCCAAGGCACCAGCGTTCGATGCCTGGGATGTCAACACGCGCGGGATTTTACTTGCGTTCTGGCGTGCGCTATTTGCCGGCCTGATTCTTCTGCCATTCATTCGTCAACGGCGTTGGAGCTGGATGTTGATCCCGATGGTCACCAGCTTTACCTTGATGAACGTCACTTTTCTGAGCTCCATGTCGCTGAGCGAAGCCTCGGTGGCAATCTGGTTGCAAAACACCGCACCCGTGTGGGTCTTTTTGGGGGGTGTCATCTGGTTACGTGAGCGGGTGCAGTTGCGGGACGGCCTGATGCTTGCATTCTGTCTGACGGGAGTCGGGGTCATCCTGGCTTTCGAATTGCGAGGAGAACGGCCCTTAGGCGTGTGGTTTGGATTGGCATCCGGCGTTTGCTACGCGGGTGTGGTTCTTGCGCTCCGTGGTCTGAAAGATTACGACGCGTTTTGGCTCGTCAGCTTAAATCAGTTTGCCACCGCTCTTGTGTTGGCACCTGTGGTACTCTCGGCAGAGGTGCAGGTGACCGGTACGCAAATCCTGATGTTAGCTGCTTTTGGCGTATTTCAAATGGGCATTCCCTACGTCTTGTTCAGCCGTGGTCTGCGGTCGTTACCGGGGCATGAAGCGTCCTGCATTACCCTTCTGGAACCCTTTCTTTTGCCCCTGTGGGTCTTTCTGGCCTGGGGACAGGCTGTCAACTACCAGGCGCCCACCAAGTGGACACTTTGGGGTGCTGCGTTGATTCTTGTCGGGCTCCTCGTCCGGTATTTACGAGTCGGCCACTTGAAGTCCGCTCCGGACTCTTAGGGGTTGGCTGGGGAATGTTCTTCTGGAGTTCGAAACCGATGAATCAGTTCACGAATCGGACTTGCGGAACTTCAAAGGAAAAACCGACCAGTCACATGGTGTCAGATCTGGCATAAAATTCTCAAGGACGGTGAAACTGTCTCGGTGCAATCGCTCATTGACGGTGCGATGGCTCATGGCAGAAAATTTTCCCATGCAAAACGACCTGAGACAATCGGACTGTGGAGGTTCCCGTTATTCGGCAGCGTCGACGATCTGGCGAAACTGGTCGAAGTTTAAACCCTTCGCAATGTTGATGCCCAGTAGCTGGTGAGGATCGGTGTTTCGGCTATTCTCGGGCCAGGGTCCTTCGACTGCCTTGTACCAGAGCCTGGCGGTTCGAAACAGCTTGCGGGCCATTCCTGTAACCGTGGCATTGCAGCTACCGTTGGGATACGCAAAGTAAGGCGATTCAATCCCGAGTCGTGTCTCAAGCTCCCGTTTCGACTCCGCCATTTCGTTCCACGCTTCGTTGTCATCTCGAGGGGCACGCTCGGGGCCGGCAAGCCAGAGGTGCCGTCGCGTGTGCGGGGCAATGCACCAGCCAGCGTCACGCAACCGTGCCAACTCGTCCCACTGCATGGCGGGGTAGTCCTGTGGGCCAAACACAACTTTACCACTTGCCAGGTCCGTAATCACGAAGACGGTGGCATGGAAACCGAATTCACGAAGGACCGGATACGCGTTCTCAAGTACGTTGAGGCGATTGTCATCAAAATCGATCGCCAGGACACGAGCTGGCAAATCAGCGCCTGCCAGCAGCCAGTCTGCGAGCTGGTGGTGCGTGACTACGGAGATGCCGGCATCGGCAATGTACCGCATCTGGCGCCGAAACTGGCTGAGGTCGATCCGTCCCTGGTCGTCCTCTACCGTGATTTCGTCGTCGGTATGCACACGATGGTACACCAGGATCGGCAGCTTGGTTGCCATGGAGAAATCCTATAGCTCGAGCAATTCCGGAAAATTCCGCTCGGCCCAGCTTCGAGCCCGATCGAGATCCTCCTGCATGCAACTACGATAGGGTTCCCGAACCCGCAAGTCGCAGTGAATGTTCGGGTTCAGCGCTGCATCGGCCTTGTTGATCGCGGCCTCACTTTTGCCATTCCACCCTGTTTTGACTTCAAGTTTGAATCGGTTGACCAGTTGCTGGATGCGGATGGCCTCGTTCCAGTCGCCACTGGAGCAGGCTTCGTACCAGCGCATCGTCAGGCGGGGGTTGGTCACGGCTAACCAGGAATACATTCCTTTGACGCCCCCTGCGAAATTTGCTGCGAAGGCATATTCGCCGCAAAAGTGACTTACATCCGGAACAAGCCGGCATACATTGCTGATCCACAAGGGCTCGTCCCGTGGCAGCTTGGTTCCAATCAACGTCGGGACCCGCTCCTTGAGGGACCGGTAGTCTTTGGCCTGGAACGTCAGCTTCGCATGTCCGGTATTGTAGTGCACCAGCGGAATCTCGCCGCAGGCACGAGCAGCGGTTTCGACAAAGGCAAAAGCTTCTTCGAGATCAGGCTGGATGTAGTAGGGCAGGATCACTTGGATCGCACTGGCCCCGGCCTCAACCGCATATTCGGCCCGACGGAGAAAGCCGCGTGTGTCGGGCGCGGAGCAGCAAACTTGTACTGGTACCCCGGCAGACCTTGCCTCGTCCAGCACCGCGCTGACAAGGCAAAAGAACTCGTCATCGTCCATTGCAAAAACAGTATGAATTTGAATTGATGCGACCGGTGATCACATTACAATACCGCAACCGCTGACCCTAGCCAACCTTTTCCCCAACATTCGCAGAACCTACGATGACCGACAGGCGGCACCAGCGCGTGCCGGCTTTGCCATGTAGGACAGGTTATCATGCTGGGACGGTTCGCCGAAGATTACCCCGATCAGGTCAGAAAATCGGCGATGTTGGCTGAATCCTGCAAAGAACTCTCCGCACTTGTTCAGCCGTTCGATTTGTCGAATCGTCGTCTTCATAGAACAGATCTTCTGGATCAATGCGGTCGCGGTGTAGGGTCGTCAGCGTATTCAACTCGGTCTCCACCTCCAACAGTTCACTTGAATGAAACGGTACAGCAATGACCAAATTTCTCCCACAGGAGCGTCGGCCGCCAGTTTTGAGGAAAACCACGAAGTTCCCTGACGTGCTTGTCGAGCAAATCGTAGGGATTTAAACCCGTTAAAAACAAAACAACGTATCGTACAACTGAACGTACCACTACAACCCGTGTTCTTGAAAACGTGTACACCGAATGATCGTCCCGGTTTGCACGAGTTGTCTATCCGAATCCGGCAGCGGTCGATTTCAGCGACTCCAGCCAGCATGCCGAAGAAGCATTCAGAAGCCCGTACACCTGGGGATCACCGGCTCGTGAAAGAATCCATTTCTGTCATTCTGCCCGTAAGAAATGCGCAAGCGACCCTGCTGCAGGAAGTGTCGCAAATGCTGGACGTACTCCCCGACGTTGCAGCCCGTTTCGAATTAATCCTGGTTGACGACGCTTCGACCGACCGGACAGAGGAAGTCGCTTGCGAATTGACACGCACTTACCCACAAGTCCGATTTGTTCGTCATCACGACAGTCGCGGAAACCGTGCCGCGGTGCAGACAGGGATGGAGCATGCGACCGCAGAAACTGTTTTGGTTCAGGAAAACCCACTCGCTTACCAAGCCGACGTGGCTGATGAACTCAGGATGACAGACAACTGTTCTTCCCCGGCAATGCAGGCTGCATGCGACGAACCTGAGACGATGAACTCCACTTTAATGCATCGCCTGCTAAAGTGGAGCAACGCGCTGGAACAGGAAAAAGCAGCCTGTATTTAAAGGGTGGCCACTCTGACCACCAGCACCGGGGGGAGGACATTTCCTTTCCGGCGAATCAACTTGACTGGTCTGGCGCCTGGCTCGCGACGGGGCGGCCTCGTGTTGAACGTTGCTACGGGTGTGACGGACCCGAACCTCAGCCGACAGCCCTCTCTCAACGCGTGGTTGGTCGCATTGTCCATTGTCCGAATCGAGGTTGCGGCAAGCCGCATTCCCAGTCGTGATGAAGGTTTCACCCTCAAATTTCAGCTGGTGATTTACAGAGTATTCAACCGCCTATCCTCTTAGTGCCGCTTTCGTTAGGGTTCTTTGACGAGTTGGTAAATCACTGAAAGTTGTGGCGCGTACGATTCAACGGGGTGACGCTTCCCGCCGTAAAATGACTCTTTGAAGGCGTCAAAGATCGTTAGTCTACTTGCTTCGTAGAAACGGTTTTTCTACGATGCCCCTGCGCTGCAAGTTAGCTTGCAGCGTCAAATTGACGGTATCAAGATGGATTGGTTGGAAGCCCTTTACTTAAGCACATCATCTTCCAGTCAGGTTCATCGAAGACACATTTCGGGCAAGACTGCATTCGCGGTGAGGTGTCTGATACAGAGAAGCGAGATCTTTTCAACGTTTTCGTTCAATGATCGAGGCGTAAGGATTCCTTGAATTCTGTCTCAAGTCTTCTGCAATCGTCCGTGGAACCGAGTAATAGGCACCAAGGGCTAGCAAGGTCGATTCGTTAGCATCGACCGCAAAAGTTGGTACGCCGGTTGCGCGTGAACTGCGCCACCGGTGTGTTTCGAGGTAATTGGCAGCGATCTGCAATTTCTTTCAGTGAGAATCTCGTTACGACTTGGTGGCTCAGTAGCCATTCTTTGCAAAAGGACGTCTATAGGAGAGGAAAAAGTTATGTCGACTAATGGTTTAAACGGTGCTCGTGCAAAGGGGTCGAAGGATTTAGACGGCAGTGTTGTAAACGATAACAATGGACACGCCCCGCCTTTACACTGTATCCGGCAAGTGCGTGAGCAGCAGAACACGTCACTGCGTCGTGCCGCGCGGCAGTTGGGTAAAAATCTTCACGAGGTAAGGCGTCAAGAAGAAGAAACGTCAGATCTCTGTCTTTCGGACCTGTACGCTTGGCAAAAACTGCTTGGAGTTCCAGCTGCCGATCTGCTAATTGACAACGAAACTCCTCTTTCCCGCCCCGTTTTGGAACGGGCTTGCTTGGTCCGCATGATGAAGACAGCAGCGTCCATCCGGGAGGAATGCCAGACAAAACCGATTGAGCGTCTCGCTGAGCGTTTGATTGACCAACTTGTTGAAATCATGCCTGAACTGAAAGACGTGGGTGCGTGGCATGCTGTGGGCCAACGACGAAGCTTGGATGAATTTGGCCGAGTGTTTGAGCGCCGTCTGTCGGAAGATCTGCTCTTTCAGTATAGCAGTGAACCACTGGACTAGGCGGACAATGTAACTTGTCTCTATTACCAGCGCCATGAAGGGCCGGTTCAGCAAAGCTGGTTTTCGGTGACCAGCAGGGCAGGTCGGCTGTGGTTGTTCGATGTTGTTGTCAGGGATGTTGTTGTCAGGGATGTTGTTGTCAGGGATGTTGTTGTCAGGGATGTTGTTGTCAGGGATGTTGTTGTCAGGGATGTTGTTGTCAGGGATGTTGTTGTCAGGGGTCGACCGATAATGACCAAGAGTATCCGTTATCGTTCTTCAATCTACTGATCCTGGATGTCTGGTCGACTGACTGCAAGGTACCCTACTTCAGGCCCGCCGCATGATTTTTTTGGCGTCCTTTAAGGCTTCTGCTAAGCGATCGACTTCGTCAAGCGTATTGTAAAAATAGAAACTGGCTCGATTGCTGGCGTTGACACCAAGAGCTTTGTGAAGTGGCATGGCGCAATGATGGCCTGCTCGAATGGCGATGCCGTGACGATCGCAAATCTGTGCTATATCGTGAGCGTGAATTCGATCCAACACGAAGCTGACAATGCCAGCGGTTTGTCCCGGACCCGGTCCCAGGATGCGAACGCCACCTACTTCTTGCAATACTTGATGGGCATGTTGTGTCAGCAGTCGCTCGTGTTCCTGAATCGCTTCGATGCCAACGCGGCCCAAATAATCGACGGCGCTGGCCAGGCCAATGGCCGGAACAATCGGTGGAGTTCCCGCCTCGAACTTTGCCGGCAGGTCTGCTGATTCGAATCCGTCCAACCGTACTCGACGGATCATGCTTCCTCCACCCATGAAGGGCGGCATCCGCTCCAGAATTGTTTCCCGACCATACAGTACACCAACCCCCGAAGGACCCATCATTTTGTGGCCACTGAAGGCGACGAAATCAGCCTGCAACTGTTGCACATCCAGGGCTTCGTGGGGCACACTTTGCGCGGCGTCTACCAGGACTTTTGCTTCGACGGCATGTGCTTTTGCGATGATTTCCTGCAGAGGATTGATGGTCCCCAAAACGTTGGAAATGGCCGTGATCGCGACAAGTTTTGTTCGTTCGCTGACAAGCGCATCGATTTTATCAAGGGCAAGCGTGCCATTATCTTCCACCGGGATGAACTGGATTGTGCAGCCGGTTCTCTCGGCCAGCTGTTGCCAGGGGACCAGATTCGAGTGATGCTCCATCATGGTCACCAGAATCTCGTCACCAGCTTGCACCTGTGAGTCTCCCCAGCTACGTGCCACCAGATTGATCGCCGCTGTGGTGCCTGCAGTGAAGATGATTTCATGGCCATGCACGGCATTGATGAAGCCGCGCACTTTTTCGCGGGAATTCTCATAAAGATCCGTGCTCTGGTCGCTCAGCCAGTGTACTCCACGATGGACATTTGCATAATGTTCTTCGTAGGCGCTGACCATGGCCTGGATGACCTGCCGAGGTCGCTGGGCGGTGGCAGCGTTGTCCAGATAGATCAAGGGACAAGTGCCGCGAATGCGGGTTTCCAGAATCGGAAAATCCGTTCGCCAGGCATGCGGATCCAAGGGCGTGATGGCATCGACGGCTGGCATCAGCCTGTCTCCCCGTTACCAGCGTCGTCACCGGTAGGAGAATACAGCGCCGATTGAACGACTTGCCAGGAAAGCAGGCAGCATTTCTGTCGGTTGGGCGTGAGTTTCGCCCGAAACAGGCTGAGCATTTGTTCCGCACTAAAATTCTGGACGTCCTGGACGGTCTTTCCCTCCAGCTCTTCCATCAACATGGAGGCTGATGCCTGGCTGATGCAACAACCCTCTCCGTCGAACCAGGCTTCCTCCACCCGTTGATCCCGGATGCGCAGTTCGACTCGCACCACGTCACCACAGAGTGGATTGTCGTCCTCGTGGGCGTGTGTGGCCTCGCTGCAACGCCCACGATGGTAGGGGTCGTCGGAGTGATCCAAAACGTGTTCTTGATAGATTTCTTCTTCGCCGTGCATCATCTTGTGTGATTTGTTTCCCATGTCACCAGTACATCTCAGTGTACGGTAGACACTCCTGCAAGACAAGAACGAGCTCAGCCCGTCATCCGATTGTCAATTTTAACGAGTACGCGGGCTAGTGAGTCTCGAATGACTACGTCTGCCATTTCGTCCAATGCCGTGGGATCACGATTAACGATGATGACTCGTGCACCGGTCTGTTTGGCTAAAGACGGTAAGTTGGCGGCGGGTGTCACCTGCAAAGACGATCCCATCGCAAGCAGCAATTGACATTGCTCGCACCAGGCAGTGGCTTCGCTGAGTACTTCCTCAGGCAATGATTGGCCGAACGATATCGTGGCGTGTTTAAGTCGCCCCCCACACTCGGCGCAAAGAGGGACGCTCCCGGAACGCCGGAATTCGTCTACGAGTTGATCTGCCTCGTAGATCACACCACAGTCGAGACATTTGACTTGCCGCGCTGTGCCGTGAAGTTCCAAAACATGGCGGCTACCGGCGAGCTGATGTAGTCCGTCAATATTCTGAGAGATCACTCCGTGCAAATGTCCATTGGTCTCCCATTTTGCGAGTACGCGGTGTGCATCGTTCGCTTCCGCACGTGCTATTTCGGTGTGTGCCTCCGCTTTCTGACGCCAGTACTCGAGCCGTGCATCGGCGTCGGATAGAAAAGCGTCAAAATAGACAGGTTGATACTTGGCCCAGACACCGCCCGGCGAGCGAAAATCGGGAATACCACTCTCGGTGCTGATTCCGGCACCGGTGAAGGCGACATTCATGGTAGATTGCTGCAGCCAGCGGGCGACAAGTTCGATGTTATCTTCCATGATTGGAAGTCGTCTTTACGGTTCGATGTCAGCTGACAATCATGAATGGCAATTCGCTCATCGGTGTGTGTCCTCTCCACGCAGCGACGAGCTTTTGAGTTTGATTCCGAATTTCCCAACGTGAGGATCTCTTGAACATGGTCTACCAGGAACGCATTCATCTCACCACCCAAGGACATGGAGACGGCCAGGACCTGACGGAAGCTGTGGCGCAAATTGTTTCGAAAAGTGGCATACAAAGCGGGACAGTTCAGGTATTTAATGTAGGTAGCACGGCAAGCGTGGGCACGATCGAGTTTGAACCCGGTTTGCAAAAAGATTTACCAGAAATGCTCGACCAGCTTATCCCACCCAATCCTGACTACGGACACGAACGGGCCTGGCAGGATGGGAATGGCCACTCTCATTTGCAGGCCACCCTCCTGGGGCCGTCGCTGTCGGTTCCTCTCACTCAGGGACAAATGGCACTGGGGACCTGGCAACAAGTGTTCCATTTAGAATGTGACGTTCGGCCTCGACAGCGCGAAGTCGTGGTCACGGTCATGGGTGAATGACAGAGGTTTTCAGACAACTTTCGACCAAGCCGTCTGCCCGCGGTGGCTCGCTCTGCTCGTTTGGCCACCGCGTCAACCCTTCCCGGTGACAACTGCGGTCTGATTGGCTGCCCAGGACAAAAGAATTCTGAATCTGTCCGGCCCGCGATTGTCGTCGGGCAGAAGGCGTTTCCCTACGATGCAGACGGTTCCCTGGCTTGGTGATTTCAAGTGTAACGTTCATCCAGGTAGTTAGTTGCGACGATCGATAATTTTTTGTCTCACCGAAGCAGGGAAGTTCCTGGCTGAGCAATTTTTGATCTGAGCGGCCCATCTTTTCAATCAACTCATTGTTCCAAAACGAGTTGTGATTCGTTCTCCATTTTAAACCGCCACTGGCACACTGCTTGCGTTAAGGAGTGCCAGTCTTAGGAGGTACACAGCCTGGCGAGGACTTGCGTGTTCAGGTGCTGTGGCTTTCTCAGGCGAGTTCGGCCACGAGCCGAGAAACCATAGGTGAAACCGCGAATTGGTTATCAGCACAACGACGTTTGCCCTGCGAGAGTTGCGTCTTGCAGCGCGGTGTGCTGGATCCGGGTCGTGGAGTGAACGGAGTTCTCATGAGTCATACCGACAGTTGTTGAAGCTGCCAGACAGTGGTCAGCGTCTGTCGTTTTAACGTGTGTGTTTTTTGCCGGCATCGAGGCTCCACGTGCGAAGTGCGCGTCGGGAGAAGTGGTGCTGCCGGGTACCGGTGGACAACAGGGCCTATCGGGTCGCTGTGCGTCTGCTGGTAGATCAACGTGACGTTTTGACTGCGGGGTTTGATGGAACTTTTCTGAGTTTCAAACGAACCGTCCTGGGGCGTTTACTAAAGGGCACGAAAGGTTTTGAGGACCTCGCATAAGCGAGGCAGAAGTATGAGTACGGCACATTCAGATTTTGTTTCGACGGTAGAGCAAGTCGAAAGTGTTCCCGTGGTTTCAAGCCGAAAGGCCACATCGAATCATCGGTGTTTGGTGATTTCGACCAGCCAGAAACAACGGGCAATGTTGAGCAAGGCGGCTCTGGATGGTGGTTGGGGCACGGTGGTGTGTTCCGACGCAGGTTCTGCGTTAACGGAGTTTCGACGTCATCGGTTCCAGTTGATTTTTATCGACCTGGCAGGAACTAGTACAGCATCGGATGGGGAGTTTCGCAATGTCTGCCGCCAATTAGCGGTAGAAGGCCGTGACTTGCTGTTGGTGGTGTGCGGTCGTCAAGCGGATCCCAGGGAAGAAATTTGGGCCAGGCAGCTGGGTATTTGGCTGTATTTGGCCGGCGTCACGGAAGAAGGAGCAGTCACAGAATTGTGCGACGAAGCGCGCGGTGTCGTCGAGCGATTGAACGGGAAAGTCGAGGGGAAGACCTCGCGGGTTTAACCACGCATCAAAGGGCTGTGCGTTTACTGGCTGGTAACCAGTGATCCGCGTGCAGTCTTGGTTTAAGTACATTTGACAAACTTATTGAGTTGGGAGTGAAACATGAATGCTGCGATAACGTTGTATGAAGATCAAGAACTCTCTTATTCATTGAAGACTCGTCCCGGTACCGGAACGAAACGGTCGTTGATGGGTGCAAGGACCAATCAACCAACTTACAGTCGGAGTCGAGGTAAAACTCCCCTGTCGTTCAACGGAATCCACCGTCGTCACACGAAGAAGATTCGCTGGTAGACAGCGAGAGTCGTCTGTACGGCTGGATTCGGGTGAAAATGAATTGAAGAGTGGGGCGGCCCGCTGGCCGTCCCGTGGCGCCCGTTTCTCGTTGGAGTCGTTGAAAAAAAATTAATTGACGGCGGTTTTTAAGACACGCCGGGAAAACAGGCGCTCCGGCCGGGTGAAACCGGTAGGAGATGATTGCCGGGACTGAAGCGAATCCCTGAGTCCGCCCTGTACTTTTTGGAAGAGAGGTGAACGATGAGAATGACGTTAGTCACGGGGTTGCTGATGCAAGCGGTATGTTGTTTTGCATGCTCTGCTAATGCTACAGAGATAAACTTAGTTCCCAAATCTACAGGAGAAGCGGGGGGGGCTGTTGCTTATGCAAATCTTGTTACTCCTGCCAACACAGTTTCTTCCAACACATTATCGGACGCCGTATTCACATTAAATATCGCTGCGGACTTTGATAATAATGAAAGCCCAGAGAACGCTCACGTTTTAATTGAAGGCTATTCACTGGGCACAACATTTGATAACAACATTGCCAATTATTTGTTTGACTTTCCAAATGACGACGATTACGGCGATCACAACAGTATGTTAACCATGACCGGTGAAGAAATTATAGATCAAGCTGACCGGGAAATTATTTATCATTATGGATGGAGTTATTAACATTTTCGGCATCGGTGCGGCCGGTCTGGTCGGGTACGCCAGACATCGCAAGCAAAACTCCGCCGCGGCCTAAGACATCGGCAGAACCGAACAAAGTTCACAACCACGAATGCTCACCACGGGCGGTCCGCCAGGCCGCCCGTGGTGAGCATTCGTGGTTTCATTGACGCCTGCCAAATTTCAACGACCAACCTCGTTAGCTTAAAGGGTTCTTGAAGTGTTGAAAAATGTTCTTCGATAGTAGGATCAGCAGTTTGTGCATTGTTCCACATAGCAAAAAGCATCAAGCAGAACAGAACCGCGATTATGAACGGTGTTCCGGGGTCAACAGTCATTACCTAAAACCTCCACGAACTATGTTCTAAGGTGAAACTTTTCTTCGGGGAGATGAAAATGAAAGTGCTCGTTCAAACATGAGAAATATCAGAGTTGGTTGCCATCTTTAGAAACTATTAGGAACCGTAAGGATTACGTGCTGGTTTTCCAAGGATGATTGGGCGGTACCTGCCTAATTGAAAGGCAACGCTGAGCCATCGCTACATCAATCTGGGTAGACGGTACGGTGCAACAGGCGGCCGGAGTGAGATGCGGATGGTGTTCTAGCAGAGTGCTCTTGGTGGAATCGATCCTCCCCACCATGTGGTAGATCAGCAAGAGCCTTGGTGTGTCACTGAGCGTGGACGGCAGTGGCAGGTAGATGTCAGCGTGGTGCGGGCTTGTTGTTCGGTTGGGCGGCGAGCGACGGTCTCTCACCGGCCCGCCTCACGTACACGTCGGCTGCCCCGATCGCAAAGGCCGTTGGTCCTGCCAGGTAGCAGCGTACATGACTTGGTCCTTGTGCCTCGCCCGGAACCGCGATCTTGATACGAAAAGGCCCACGCTGAACGTGACGGGTTTCGCTGGCCCACACATGGTCATTCGCCCGCCGGTAGGTCGTGTTCATTGCCTGCCAATCGGGCGTCGAGCTTCCCCGTGGTCGTCGTGACGCGGGCACGAATTTTAAGCGATCGCGCCGGCAGGCCAGTTCCACCGTCAGCGTTCCCGCCAGGGGGGCTTGGCCGGAGACTTCGATGGTCTTTCCTGTTTCTGTATGTCGCGGGGCTTGTACCACAATCGTTTGTGGATGATGAATGCGCAGCAACGGGTCCCCCAGCAGGTTGAACAGTTGCACATGTTCCAACCGTTCCGCCCGTAGGTCCGGGTTGGGACTGAGGCTTGTTGCGAGTGAGTCCAGAAGTTTTCTTTGCTCGTCGTCCCGAGCCGTCCCAAGCTGTTGTTTACTGTGGAGCAGAATCTCTCCCAGCGTCGGACGCTGTTGCCCGAAGATTTCGTCCAATAACGAGATCCCGTAGACGGTCATCGCGTAAGGCATCGTCACTCGAGATCCGCAGATGACTGCCACAGGTGCTCCCTGGTGCGTGAGCATTTCCTCGGCCAGACAGTCTGTTTCCTGATCGAATGCACCGGCGTAACAGGAAAAGAAGATGGCGATGGGAACCCGTTGTGAATTGTTGAGCTTTCCGATGTTCTGCAGCTCCAGAACGGGTGCGGATCCCCAGGGCGTGTGGATGGAATCCAAACGGTCGCGGTGTCCGTGGCCCATGTAGATCCAGGCGAAACAGCCGCTGTTCAGTCGGTTCAACGTTTCACGTTGGAAATCAAGTGGGCTCGGGCAATAAACGCTCCGCCAACTGGCATAGGTCATGCTGGTTTCATAGCCCGCAGGAAGGCCCTTGGTGATCAGTCGCTTGGCGGCCGTTTCCAACAGCTTGTCGGCGAGCACTCCAAAACCTCCCACACCGGCCACAAAATTGACTTGACGTCGCCAGCGGCCCATGTCGGGTGACCGCTCGTATGCCAGGGTCTTGGCAACCACCTGCTCAAGTTCCGTCTCCGTATCGGCCGTGATGCGGCCGATTGCCACGTCGGGTAGCCAGTCGTCATCCAGATCAGCATACCAATTATCGGTTCCGATTTCGGGCTCTGATCCCCAACGGACGTTGACCTTTGCAGGTGCCTTGTGGGTGGGTACACAGCGGGCTTGGATCGCGGCAATTTTGTTGGCTGCCGGGTCGGCGTCGCCGACGAGTAGGATGAATCGCAGGGAACCGGTCCGGGCCAATTTGCGAAGTCTCGCCCGAATCTGGTCCGCTGAGCCTTGGCTGGATACAAACTCCAACTGGTGACCCTGGCCGGTGCGATGCGTCACCCAGGGTTCCAACGCGGAACGGAACTCGCGGGGACAGACCACCGCCACATCGGGTGCTGCCGGAACGGTTTGTAACCAGGCGAGCAAAACTGCGACAGCCAAGGCGACTCCTTGGAACGAGGTAAAAGATTTCGACTACTTACGACTGATGACGGTTGTCAGTCGAAATGGACCAACGTGGGTTTAAGGACAACTTGTGAAGATAAAAAGATCGACGGTATGTAACGGAGAACGGGTCAAAAAGCAAGGTCCGAACGCAGAGCGAACGGCCTTGGCAGTTTCGGTCGCGACACACACATAAATTTGCAGCCGCCGATCCGTCCGGCCCAAAGGACCCGCGAGCCAGTAGAACGCTACGTGCGGTTTGCGGGGGTCACAGGGTTGATTCTTTTTACGAAGTGGAAACACAACAACAAACGGGCTGTCATGGCCTCCTTCGTGTTGCAGGGACCAGGTTGGTGATAGGGTGCTAGCGTGACGTCGTGGTTTAGAATTTCGGCTTCCCTTCCGAAAGTTACCCCACGGTTACAGTGCTACCCACTACCACACCGGATGGTAACCGTTCAGTGATCGATCACGCTTCAGCATGGCGACCCATCGGTCTTCGTACAGGTTGCGAGCATTGACCAGCCAGCGGATGGGTACACCCAGCGTGTGACCGTCGTCACGCACCAGCACGAAATCGTGTTCTAATTCGGGGCAGGTGCGGCAGTGCCCTCCTGAGTTGATGACGGTGCGGTGTGGGCCCTTTGACCTGCACCGATACTGTGCCATTACGACAGTGTTGAGTTGGGAATCCATTGTCACTCCTTGGTTGGTGATAGGAGGGGGTTCTTTTCCCCCCCACTAAAGAGTGGGGGGAAAGAACCCCCTCTCCTTCCGAACCCCTCGTGAAGAAAGTGTCTCCAGGTTGGATGCTGAACGACTGACTCTCTAGCTCAACTCGGCAGAACAAAACCAGACAATAACAACGACCCGCAACTTTCAATAAAAAAAGCGAGCGGGAACCTTTGGCAATTCCCACCCGCTTTTTCAGTATGGCACGATGAATTAACGCTAAAATCAGCTGTCGCAAATCACTTCTGTCGACCGGTCAGGCAGCACACACCAGCGATGGCTAGCAGTAGCAGAGCGATACTGGTCGGTTCGGGCACGGCAATACCACCGACTTCACCTGTTCCGGCAGATGAAAAACCTGTGACGGTACCCGCTCCATCATCGGTGAGCGACGAGGCAGTCACTTGACTCGAAATCGACACAACCACGTCTTCTCCAATTAGCAACCCGGACGGCAGGTTCTGACCAGTCACGCTAGCTATGGATCCAGCGAAGACGAACGTCACTGCGCCGGGAATGTTGATGAAATTGACGTCGACAGGTGCCAAATCCAGATTCAGGTAGTTACCGGTCCCAAGGCCGAGCAATAACGTGCCCCCGGAAGCGCTCGTCACACTACCACCACTGGTGGGAATCCCTGCGACTCCGGGTACGAACAAGTCGTGAGTAATGTCGCTCGTTAGAATCGGCCCAGTCGTTACGTTGTCGACCGACAATACAACAGTGGACAACGGGTCGGGGTCATTTAAAGCCGGGTCGGCGTCGGTGATTTCAAATCCATTATATTTAATGTCGACACCGGTGAATTCGATTTGAATAGAATCGCCGAAGCAGAGCGAAGGAGAAATCAAACCGAGAGAAATTCCAATAACCAAAGCCAAAGAAAAAGTGTTGTTAGTCAAGCGTGCCATCATTAGCTCCCCAGATGTTAAATGTGATAATTAGCGTTAATTCAAGTTCTACAAATCATGCCGGTAGCCACGATTCCCGAGGAATCGCATAAGTACGTTTGACGACGCAGTAGCACCATACAGTGGCACGTGCGCCATCACCAAAGTTGTGAATGTTGTCACTTTTGCGGCCGACTTTTGGTAACGCACCACCCCGACCTCCAGGTACACGTCTCACCAACCTGGTGAAAATCACGGTACCTGTCGCCTTGATGATGTCACCACTTACAGTGCGGGCGCCATCAAAAAAACCGTCCTATTTCACTAACTCTACGGATCTCAATGTAATACGGGAGCTAAAAAGGATCAATGCTTTACTAGGAAAATATCTTAGTTTTCTCAAATATCCCATGTTTTCTAAGAAAAAAGAAGGGTTTTTGGTTGAAGGATGCCCGCATTTGTCCAAATTCCCGGCTTGCCGGTAAGCGGGGATTTCTGGCCAAGCGGTCGAAAATTTGGACCCAGTCAGCCCCTTCCCAGCGGGTGTGGTGTTCCGGAAACACCCTCTGACTCTTTCAATTGTGAGACCCCAAAACCCCTGTTCAACGGGAAGCTGGAAACGCGGCTGACCCCGGTCCTGGAACAGGTCGAAAAGCGGTTGTGGCGGAACGTCCGGCAGGAATTTTTTTGGTAGCGAGAGGGTACAGTCCGATTCGGCACGTGAGCGGGGTCGAGGTAGTTCCTACTGACGGCCTGATTCTGATTGGTACCTGTCTTGGGCGAAGCCGGTATGGACCGACTGAAACGGCGGTGTACGTTGATCCGGACTAATACACGATCGAACGAGTTGTCTGGAGAAGACAATCAACGGCGGTGGTAACCACTGGTCGATGACCGTCTCGCGAGTTCAAAGTTCCCTGCGGGCCTACTTCGGGAACCTGGCAGCGGGTAGAATGAAACTTGGATTGTGAATGGGTTGCGCTGAGATTTTGATGAATGCGCTGCTGGGGTTTCAAACACCGATCATGAATTCCTGTCGGTCAGATCGTGCTGCGGGAGTAACTCAGTGGTAGAGTGCTAGCTTCCCAAGCTGGATGTCGCGGGTTCGAATCCCGTCTCCCGCTCTTGCCGCAAGCCGTTGACAGCCCTTGTCAGCGGCTTGTTTCTTTCGACAGAGTCAGAAGGTACATCGTTCGACTGGTGAGTCGCTTGAGGATCTGTCGCCCGGCCAACAAGTGTCTCTGAGTTGCTGCTTTGGTCAGCTTTTGGTGCAAAGCGCGGAGCAAACAGGCGAACGGCTCGAGCGAAAGTTCCTGTCTCCCTACCCGCGATGCTGTTGCATCTGTCATTGTTTGGCAACGTCCGGTTCCGGTTTGATCCACAACGCTTTTGCTTTCCATTCCACCAGCGTCAACAACAACGCCTGAAACAAAGCCACGATCACGCCGACGGGAAACAAATTACTGCCAGAAAAGCAGACCACGAACAGTAGTAGCGCCATGGAAGTGGACCCGTGCTCCAGGAAGACCCAGCGGCGACGGCCACGACCAGCCAGCAACACGTGTAGAAGTCCCCACGGCAAACTCAGCCAGCCGGTCAGGGCAGCGAGTAAAATCATCGGCACGCCATACCAAAACCCCATGTGAAGGTAGACGAAACCGGAAAAGATCGCCATGAACGGACTGGAATGCAAGCGGTTATCGGCGGCAGTTTTCTTTGCTTGGGTGAACGAGTCAAGTACTCCTGTAAAAACACGATAGAAAAAAACGGGGACAACACCATGTGTAAAAGTAAACACTGGAACGATGAAGGCGCCCAACAGGGCCGGTACTCCGAAGCCATCTTCTCCACCAAACGGTTGGACAAGTCCGAACTTCAACCCGCATACCGCCGCACAATACGTTGGAACCACAACCAGCAGCGCGCGAAGCAGTGCCCAGCCAAAGCCGTGTTTCACCGCCTCGTCTGCTACGGCATACACCAGGTTCCCGGAGTCTGAGACGGTCAGCCAGGAAAATTGCTCCAGGGCGACACACCGTGTGTGGCCCTGGTGACGATCGACCATCAGCACAACTTCCGGATCCTTCACACCCTTGGTCAACCGGGGACCCACGTCCATGCGCGCATCCAGTTCCCCACCCTGCCCATGTGAGTCTGTGACGAGTATTTTTACGGGCCAATTCTTCAAGGAATGTTCGATCATGGACAGCACTGCGCCCACGAAGCCGGCCTTGCTCCGTAACCCGGCCATTTGTTCCAACGCGTTATGGTAGGACTGGTATTCTCCGCTGCCGCGGTCCATGATTTGGGTGATACGTCCCTGCACCGGCTCGCCCCCGGTGAGTACACCAGCGACTTGCCGGCTCCTCGACACCAGGATGACTGCCACACCGCTCCAAATGCAGAGTCCCAAAAGCAGCAGCACCACCCCAAGGGCGGAGGGCATCCAGGGGTATTCATCATCGACCCAGCCCATGTCCGGACCGGAAAACAGAGCAAAGCCCAGTCCAACGAAAATTGCCATTGCGCCAAAACCGCAGGCGAACCCGGAATTCCCGTTCAACTGCGATAGCATCAGCCGCAACCAGATGAGTGGGGGCACTTTTCGAGGTGGTGACGAAAGCCGGCTAAAAGTGGCCCATTCCCGGGTCCCACGATCAACCAAGTCATTGGCAGATGCGGCTTGCGGAGAGCGCGGATTTTCTGACATACGTTTTTTTCTTTAATGAGCTCCGCTGAATTTGTTTACCGAAAATTGTCTGGGGTGAATGGATCCATTCACCTTGAACTTCCAAACGCCAGAGACTAGAAGCAAGGCCAAATTTGCTTCCCGGCTGCCGCCGGTAAAATCAGGCCGCCCTGACCTGTGGCGGCCACCCTCCTGCATGGGAATTATTACGTGACAGGGAGACTTTTCTAGTCGTAGGTCACCTGGATTTCGACAGCATTGACGGTGAACTCGCCGGCCGAAGCAGAGATGTTCACACGGTTTCGACCTACCAGGAGCTGCTCAGAGTGCAGGAGAATCACGGTCCGCGAGTCGACGCGTTTCAGGTTGGATAGTTTTTTTCCATTCAACTTGATTTCGAACTGGTCGTCATCGGAAAATTCCTGCCATGTGCCAGGATCGACTCCCGGCAGTTGTTTTTGTGCACAGTCAATGGCCAGATGAAGGTGTTGAGGTTGCGGTGCTTTGGCCAGATCTTCGCCGACCAGGACGGATATGTCCCTATTTTGGCCTGCCTGAAAGGTCACTGGCAGCACGCAGTGCATCCAGTTGTGCGGGTACGTCCAGCCTGGCCTGCCTCGATCCGCTGCAAAAACTTTGTCTGTGCCTCGCATCACGTCCGGACTATCAATCTCACGGAGTCGCTGCATCTGGTGTTTAAACTTTGCGTGTCCCCCCGGGCGCCGATCGGAAGGCCGCTGGGTGTAGGTGTGGGCGTTCCAGTTGAACGTGTAGATTCCGTCCGCGCCCTGGTGCCAATAATTGACCGCCAGGCCCCGCGTCATCTCGGGCGAGATGGGCATGTATCCACTCGGCCAACCGTACAGACACGGATAGATCAAAATGTTCGTATTGGCGGCGAGCTGTTTGAAAGATTCGACCTCGATGTCAATGGCACCGGATCCCAGAATGAGGATATCGACCAGTCTCTCCTGAATCCAGGTTTTCACATCGAATCCATCCAACCGGCACGCTTCCCGGGTCTCCGAGACTCTCACGGCCAGCGGTATGGGTTTGCCCCGCTCCTTTGCACGCTGTACAAGATGTTCCCGCACCCGCCGCAGGAATTGGGTCAGGATCGGGGCGTTTTCTGGCTCGGTGCCGGGAATAAAGTGTGGAGGACTGCGCATGAAATCGATCTCCAGTCCGTCAAAGTTGTATTTCCGGAAGACTTCTTCGATGACGGAAAATTTCAGTTCCCGGACCTCTGGAATCGCGAAGTCGAGTTGGTGAACGCCGCCGTAGGGCTGGCCCCGACCGATGGTCCAATCCGGATGTTCTACCTTGAACGAGGCAATCAGTTGCGGATGGCTTTTGCCGTCTCCAAGACTGTCGTGCAGGTCGTTGATGCGGAACGAGTAAAAGATGTCCACACCATGTCGGTGGGCCTCCTCGACAACGATTTTTGCAGGGTCGTTTCCCGTCCGGATCAATTGTTCCAGGAAGGGGTGAACCTTACCGATTCGTTCTCCGGTCAGTTCCAGTACGTCGCTGTCGTAATTAGCCGTGTTGCCCCCCGCGCCGTCATGCCAGAACAGTGCATCGACGTGCGTGTCTTTCAGAAAGCCACACATTCCGTGCAAGTAGTTTTCCACGTCGACGGCGTTGGCCAATCCCCAACTGCTATCCTGCTGGTAGATAACTCGATAAGGTTTGCGACGAGAAAAATGAGGCTCGGGTTGCTTTGTACCCGGTGGAGCAGTTCGTACCTGGTGCGAATTCGGATTTTTTGGGTTGACCGGTTGGTCGGAGAAGACAACCTTGCTGCTTGTCATGGTCAACAGCAGGCTCCAAAAAACGATGGACTTTTTAATCATTGAAACATCTCTTGTTTCACCGCAGCGTTTGCAGGCCGTCATTTTGCGGGCTGACCAGCTTCGGCGAACTTTCTGGTTTGAGTTGGTACGACGAGTAATATGAACGATTCCACCAAATTCCTCCTCGATAAAAGGGCAACCTTAGTGAATTGAAAATATCCGGTGGCGTACCGTGGTCGCGCTGCACCGTAGGTGCTGCCCGGTCATTGCCTTTGTCATCAGAGGACTTGAACTAGCTAGGTGGCCTACTACCATGGGTGGTTGTCAGGCCGTTGGGAACAGTCCGATTGTACCTGTATAACGATCATTTCTTCCGGTTTCAATGAATTTTGTAGGGGATCGTTTGTAAAAGATTGTTTTACGACCAGACCATTGGGGAGCAACCGCTGCCATGCAAGCGAAGCATTTAAACTTTTCCCACCCGTCCTTTCGGGGTTGGATTGGGGTAGCCCGACAGGACATCACGCCTCCTGTTGGCATTTATGCGCGGAATTGGGGAGCTGCCCAACACGATGTTGCTGAAGGAATCCATCGGCCGCTGGAAGCTGCCGTGATGACGATTCAAGAGGAGCCGGGAGCTGCGCCACTGGTACTGGCCACCGTAGATTTGGGTTGGTGGCAGGACCTGGACGATGAACGTCATGTGCGTGGCGGTGTGCTGGAAAACATGAACCTAGATCCCGGGCGGCTTATGCTCTGCGCGTCACACACCCATGCCGGACCTTCTCTTGTGCGTTCCCACCGGGACCTGTCCGGCGGCCATCTGATCGGGCCATATTTGGACCAGGTGCGTGATACCTTGACGCAGATCACCCAGAGGGCATTGGACGGGGCGACGCCGGCGACGGCCACCTGGAATTATGGTCGTTGTGGCTTGGCTCAGGATCGGGACCTGGCGGATCCGAATGCCCAGCGATTTTTGTGTGGATATCATCCTGAGGGCCAACCCGACGATACGATCCTGGTCGGCTGCGTGACTTCAGAAGCGGGAACGCCCCTGGCAACCTTGGTCAATTATGCCTGTCACCCGACGACCTTGGCTGCGGAAAACCGGTTAATTTCCCCCGATTTTGTAGGCTCCATGCGTGAAGTGGTTGAAGCGCGATATCCGGGTCCCTGCCTGTTTTTACAGGGGGCTTCGGCTGAGTTGTCACCCAGGGAGTGTCATCACGCAAGTACTGAAATCGCCGACAAGAATGGTCGGGAACTGGGCTTCGCGGTACTCTCTACCTTGGAGGGGATGCTGCCAGCCGGCAAATCCTTACAGTTTGACGGCGTGGTGGAATCCGGAGCGCCGCTGGCAATATGGAAACGTTGCGAGCGCGCGGTGTCCACAAGCATCGAGGTGCAACAATTGGACGTGGAGTTGGAACTGAAAGAGCTGCCGTCACTTGCGCAAATTGAGACCGATTTAAAATCCTGCCAGGATCGTGCTCTTGCCGAACGGTTGTTGCGAGAACAGTTTATTCGCCGTCACCTGGGTGACGGTCTCACCAGTCGGCAACCCGTTTGGATCTGGCGAGTCGGCGAGGCAATTTTTGTCGGGCAGCCGAACGAGGCCTATTCGATCTTTCAGCAGCAGTTGCGCACCAGTTGTCCGGATCAAGCGGTGGCGGTGATCGGGCAGGTCAACGGGTCGTGTGGCTATCTGCCGCCGGCTGAATTTTACGACCAGGACATGTACCCGGTCTGGCAGACCCCGTTTGCCCGGGGCAGTCTGGAACGGATTACCGCAGCTTGTCAGGCGTCGATCACGAAATAGGACTTCCGGTTCCGGTACCTGCCGCCTCTTGTTCGTGAAGTCAGGTGATGCCAATTTCCAACGGCAGGTTGACCAGTGAGCGAAGTCCCATGTTCGTGGTCCACGGGGGCTGGTCCGTCAGTGGTTGCAGCTTGGTGACTCGCCGCACAATTTCACGCAGTGCGATTTGAGCTTCAAGCCTGGCGAGTGGAGCACCGATGCAGAAATGTGGGCCACGTCCGAAGCCAACGTGCTGGTTCGGAGTGCGCTCGATGTTGAACAGGTAAGGGTCGGGGAATTGGTCAGGATCACGGTTGGCTGCACCGATCAGCAGGATGACGGTCTGGTCCGGTTCGATTTTTCGGCCGTCGACCTGGAACGCTTCCCTGGCCCGACGAACACCGCGTGGCACTGGAGATTCGCAGCGAATGAACTCTTCGACGGCTGTTGCTGTGAACTGGTCGGGGTGGGTTTGCAGCTTGGCGAACTGCTCGGGGTGTTGACTGAGTAACCAGATACCGCTGCCCAGCAGGGCCATGGTCGTGTCCTGCCCGGCAATGAATAGAAAAATGCACATGGCGAACAGCTCTTCCCGGCTCAGATGATCACCGTCCTCTTCGACCAGCAGCATCGAACTGATCAGGTCGTTTTCAGGCTGCAAGCGGCGTTCAGAAATCAACGGGTTGAACAATTCCCTCAGGTTTTCTAACCCTGTTGAAGCAGGGGCAACAAAATCATTCAGGTCGGCTCCCGCAGCGGCACTGAACCGGGTGAGGGCGACTGCCCACTCCTGGAAATTGTCCCGATCCTTTCGTGGAATGCCGAGCATATCACTGATCACATAGGTGGGCAATTTTTCCGCGAATTCCCGCATGAATTCAACTCGTCCTTGCTTCACGAGACGATCAAGCAACTCGCCAACCACACGTTCGATCAGCGGCCGTAGCCCCGTGATCATGCGTGGAGTAAAGGCCAGACTGACCAGGCGTCGACAACGGGTATGACGAGGCTCATCCATGGTCAACATCCAGGTATTAATGTGGTTGACCAGCGGTCCGGCGAGTAGACGGTTTTCGGGCGTGAGCGGGTCCAGGTACAAACCACCACGATTGGTCGAGAGTCGTGAGTCATTCAGCAGTGAAAAGACGTCCGAGTAACGTGTAAGTAACCAGCATCGCATAGGTTTACACCAATGGATGGGATCGACTTTCCGCAACCGGTCGTACAATGCGTACGGGTCGTCTAGTTGCTGACGGACGAAGGCCTGGTAATCCCCGGAGAGACAAACACGTTCTAGCGAATCGGGCATGATGAAGAATCAGTCACTCCACACGAAAAATCTGATAACGATCAGAACGCCAGGGAAACAACCGGTTGGTGAGGAACGAAGCGATGTGCCGGTCCTGTGTTGTAGAGAATGTCTGAAACCAAGCTTTGTCTTTCAACTGCAATTGCTTTACTGTGAGTCGGATCCAACGACGGCGCGACGATTTTTTTCAGTGCCGGGAGAACACCTGGAAGGGTCATTCATCCCTATGGTAGCCTTGAGGCTGAGTCCAGGGTAGTCTCGAAGGAGCCAGCGGCACAGGAGGGTGCAGCAATGGTTTACAGGGTTGATGAAAGTCACGGGTTTGCATTGGTGGAGAGGCCACGGATTGTCGAAAAATGAAAATAAAGATTGCCCGGTTGCGCAGAGTCTTTCCCGACCGGCGGCTGTCCGATCCTCGGCAGACGCTTGTCGATCGATTAAAACGTTGGTGGGGTCAAGGCAAGGATCTCCAAGGACGGCGGATTGCCATTGCCACTGGAAGTCGTGGTATCGACCGACTAGCTGAAGTGACCGCGACGTTGGTGTCTTTTTTGAAGGAACAAGGAGCATCACCTTTCATTGTTCCGGCGATGGGCAGCCATGCTGGAGCGAATGCGGAAGCTCAGCAGCGACTGTTGGCAGCGTTGGGAATCGACGAGCAGGTGGTTGGCGCGCCGGTCTGTTCCAGCATGGACACCGTTCAGCTTGGCGAAGTCGAAGTTGCCGGCCGGACATGGCCCCTGATAATGGATCGCCTGGCTTCCGAAGCGGATGGGATTGTTCTGGTGAACCGGATCAAGCCGCACACGGATTTTTCAGGAACGATCGAAAGCGGTTTGCTGAAGATGCTTGTTGTGGGGCTGGGCAAAGAACGGGGCGCCCAGGTCTTTCATTCACGCGGTACGGTGGGTCTTCGGCAGGCATTGGTTCCCATGGCCCAGGCGTTACTTGGGACAGGAAAGGTCCTGGCCGGAGTTGCTTTGGTCGAAGATGCTCAGCACCAGCTTGCTGAGGTGGACGTGCTGGGCCCCGAAGAGATGGTTCAGCGCGAGTCCGATTTACTGAAGTTGGCTAAGAGTTGGGCCGCCGATCTTCCCATCGAACAACTCGACGGCCTGGTGATTGCTCGCATGGGAAAAGAGATCAGTGGCACTGGAATCGACACGAACGTGGTGGGACGTGTCGTGATTGCAAACGAACCCGATTTCCCGCGACCAAAAATATCTTTGATTGGTGTATCTGATTTGACCGATGGCAGTGCCGGGAATGCAACCGGTGTAGGAATCGCTGATTTCACAACCCAGCGCCTGGCGGGAAAAATGAATGCGGCGGTGACCGCCAGAAACATCATCACTTCAACATTTCTGGAGCGAGGAAAGCTACCACTGGTATGGCGGGATGACCGTGAAATGATTCAAGAAATGGTGCAATTGCTGGCGCGGCAAGGTATTGGGAAGCCGCGCCTGGTTTTCATCCGCGATACGCTTAGCCTGGAAGTTTTCTACGCCACGGAGCCGGTGGTCGGGGAGGTCGTAGCACGGCAGGATGTCAGTGTCGAAGCAGAACCGACCGCTTTGGAATTCGACGGAGATGGCAGGTTACTGCTCGGCTGGTAGTACCATGTCCGTTGTTGTGGGCTTTGCGTATCCCGGCCAACCGGAGATGCCTGCAACCGTGTGGACCAGATGGTCCTCACATCGTCTCTCCTCTGCTGCCCCGCTTGGTAACCTTGCTCGCCATCCTGGTGCAGCCTGATGCGTCTTGGGCGAATGCCAGACTTTTCAACCTGCTGCAATTTCAAGATGGCGGCGACACTCCTGGAGAAGTTCCTGCGTGCGGCTGGTACCAATTCGAGTGACTCCCAATGCTCGGGCTTGTAATAACGTCTTCAAGTCACCAATACCGCCCGCTGCCTTGACCTGGACATGGTCGGCAGTATTTTCGACCATCAATTTCAGGTCTTCGAGAATGGCGCCCCCCGTTCCAAAACCTGTCGACGTTTTGACCCAATCCGCATGGAGTTCGCTGCAGATCTGGCAAAGCATCCGTTTGTGTTGATCCTGTAGATAACAGTTTTCAAAAATTACTTTTACCTTCTGGCCGGCCGCGTGGGAGACTTCAACAATGGTTTGAATCTCCTGACGCACGTAAGCCCAATTGCCACTTAGTACCTGGCTGATATTGACAACCATGTCCAACTCCTGGCAGCCATCTTCCAGTGCCTGGACTGCCGCAGATTGTTTGGTTTGAATCGTACTGTTCCCATGCGGAAACCCTATCGTCGTACTTGGTTTTACCCCAGTTCCCTCCAGAAGGTCGGAGCAGCGTTTCAAATAGTAGGGCATGATACAGACGCTCGCCACGCCATGATCCGCACCCAGCTGGCATCCTGCTTCCAATTCGGCCATGGTAAGAGTGGGGTTGAGTAAGGCGTGGTCGATCATGGTAGCGATGTCACGGAGCTCGAAATCCACGGCAGTCCTCCATTGGAAATGTTGGAAATGTTAAAGCTTGCTGGGTGAGATCGCAAGCGTTCCCGGTTCGGAAAAGAACGTCAGCGGCAGCCGTAGGGAACCCCAAAGGTGTGATTGCCGGTCAGGAACTTGCCTGAAACGAGCATGGATTCGGGTTCTCCATAGCGGTCCAGCGGCCATCAGGAGGGTGTGGCTGTCGATTCCTGCGGGCTTCGACTGACCGGGAGAATTCCAGGATGTTCTGAACCGATTCGCTTTGACCTACGTAGGCTCAATAGAGCTTTTTTCCAGCCGAATTGTTTGAATTGGGATTGGATCACCCTTTGATGTTGCAGGTGTGGCGGTCATGAGATGGGGGCACTGACTGACTTTTCACCATTCTCCAAACGATCTTTTCAAAAGTCATCTTTACTGGAAAAATAGGGCCTGAGACTTGGCACGGACTGGAGCCGGAACAGGTTCACGAAATTGAAACTCCCGTATCTCGGGAGTGACAGCAGATAATTCATAAGGAGACAGATGATGACCAGCCGTCAAAGAACGTATTTCGTATCCAGGACAACGGTTGTGCTGTTGTTTGGAATCATCGCGGGTGCAATGGGCCTGTTCCTCTGGTCAGAGAACAGCGTTTCTTACGCTGATCGAGATGACGGTAGTCGGGCGGCGCAGCGGGCTCTGAGTACAGCCGAGGACCTCTCAAGGGCATTTCAATTTGTGGCCGGCTCGGTTGGTCCCTCGGTGGTGACCATCAGCAGTGTCCAGAAGATGCGTCCGATACTCCAAACACGTCGCGAGATTCCGGAAGAACTTCGTCGATTCTTTGGTGATGAGGATGCCTGGGACAAGTTTTTTGATTTTCATACTCCACCGGAAGGATTCAACCGTCAAGGGTTGGGGTCCGGTGTTATCATCTCCGAGGATGGCTACATCGTGACTAACAATCACGTGGTCCGCAATGCGGACGGTGTGGTCGTTACCTTGGCGGATGGACGTCAGTTCGATGCAAAGGTTGTAGGTGTCGATCGAAAAACCGATCTTGCAGTTTTGAGGATTGAGGCAGAGGGATTGACTCCGGCCCCTTTAGGAGATTCCGAAGACGTTGTTGTAGGCCAATGGGTGTTGGCAATTGGAAGCCCTTTCAACTATCAACAAACCGTCACGGCGGGAATCGTCAGTGCGACAGGGCGCACCGTGGGGGTAACCGATTACGAGAATTTTATCCAGACTGACGCTGCCATCAATCCTGGCAACAGTGGAGGGCCCCTGGTCAATTTACAAGGTCAGGTGATTGGAATTAACACCGTGATTGCGTCTCGCTCGGGTAGTTTTAATGGACTGGGATTTGCCATACCAAGCAACTGGGTCCGCAGGCACACCGGTGCTATTGTGAAACATGGACATGTGCAACGTGGAAAGTTGGGCGTCATCATCCAGGATCTGAACCGCGATCTGGCTCGCCAGTTTGATTTTGATGCGGACAAGGGGGTTCTGGTGAGCGATGTGATGCCGGGATCTCCGGCCGCAAGTGCCGGCATCCAGGCGGGTGACATTATTATAAGTGTCAATGGAACGGCCGTAGATAAAGTACGGACACTGCGTAACACGATTGCCGACACTCTGCCGGGCACTCCTGTGCAGATTGGGGTCTTCCGTGATGGCCGCGAGGAGACGTTCGACGTCGTGTTGGATGAGTTGGAAGACGAACTGGTTCGTCTGTCTGGTCATGGGAGTGACCGATCAGATGACCGGGAACAGGAAACTTCAACCGATGCAGGATTGACCGTTCAGACCCTGACGCCAGAGCTTGCCCGATCGATGAAAACCCCAGTGGAAAAGGGGGTTGTGGTGATGAAGATCGAATCCGGCAGCCTCGCATCCCGTGCGATGGTGCGGCCGGGCGATGTGATCGTTTCAGTAGATAATCGCCCCGTCAGTTCGGCACAGGAGTTTGGCGAACTGCTGGAACGTGGCGATTTTGAAGGGGGGATTCTGCTACGCTTGGTGCGCAACGGTATCCGGCGATACGAGATCTTGAAAATTCGCGACTAGTCGACTGCAGGTTCTTGATCCATGCGATTATCACTCTCTGTACGAATTGCCGAAGGTTTTGGCTCCAAAGAAATTCCAATCTTGAATTTGGAAGAAGTGGTCCGTCTGGCCTCCGATTGTGACTACGATGCGATCTGCATGCGCGCCTCACAGATGGGCATTCAATCGGCAGAGCGAACAATTACTGATGGTTGTCGGACTCTGAAACAAAGTGGGCTCCCCGTCAGTATGTTGACCGGAGATTTTGACGTGGTCTACAACAACGAGCGGGGACCGGATTGCTTGAGAGATATTACACCTTACTTGCAACTGGCACAGCGATTGAATGCTCCGTTAATTCGGGTTGCTTTGAGAGAAGATGAGGACATTAAGGCCGCACAGCAAGCCGCAGACCGGGCGGCTGCTGTCGGTATTCGGCTCGTCCATCAATGCCACACACGTAGCCTATTCGAAACAGTGGACGGAATGGAGGAGGCGTTGCGTCGCATTGACCGGCCCAACTTCGGGCTGATTTTTGAGCCGGCGAATCTTGAGATTTGTGGGCAGGCCTACGGACCGGAGGTTATCGAGCGTCTGAGTCCCTGGATTTTCAACGTTTATCTTCAGAACCAGTTGATCCGGCCAAACGGACAACTGACCTTGGACACATGGTGCCGTGGCCCCGTGTCGTTTGATCTGATTCAGATTCATGATTCGGGAGGGATTGATTTTTCCCGGGTTTTTGAGGGCCTGCGACGCATCTCTTACACGGGTACAGTGACCGTTCATCAATCGGCCTGTGAGGGTCAGCCGGCCCGACAGTCCGCTCATGCCACTGCCCAGTTCTTGCGTCGCCTGATGGTGGGTAAGTCGTGATCGAATGGTGGGCGTCGACTCTTGTTCAACCGCGTTGCGTGAACGTTTCTAACCAGCAGAGTCAGTCAGGGGAGCCAGTGATAAAACCCGCCCGTGCAGGCGCCATTTAAAAATGTACGAAACTAAAATGTGTGTGCACCGTATCGGAGATTCAAAAACAGTTAGAGGAACACGGACAAAGTTTGCGCTGCACGATTCCGATGTTTAGAAAGCAGCCACCTCCTTTCTGTTGAAAAAGTTGTCGGGTGGGTAGTAGCAGCACCCGGGTTGGCGGATTGCATCTCAGGCGGAGGGAAAGTGATATCAAAGCGGTGCGTTTTTTCAGAACAAGCGGGCTTTGTGGCTCTCCATCTTGGACACCAGTTCTTGGATGCCATGGGAAGATGAAACACTTTCCAGGCCTTCCCGGTCGTGCAGTGGGGACAGCATCATCTTGAATTGGGACGCGTTAAATTGACTCAAATAACTGCCAAGGTTATACTTGTTGGTCCTTCTTGGTATGAATTATCCCACCTACTACTTCACGACGATCGTATTGTTGCTAGCAGCTCTTCCGGCTGATGGGGAAGGACTCTGGTCACTTCAGCCGTTTGTTCAAGAGCGGGTACCCGTGGTTCACCATGCCGATTGGCCCGCCAGCGATCTGGATTCTTTCATACTGGCGCGCTTAGAAGCTCTGGAATTGACCCCGGTCGGTGATGCTGGCCCTGTGACCATCCTCCGCCGCGCCTCTTTCGATTTGACGGGGCTGCCACCTGCTTTGACCGACGTGGATGACTACCTGGCCGATAAACGTCCCGATCGATTTCAACGTCTGGTCGACCGTTTGCTCGCATCTCCGCAGTTTGGTGAGAAGTGGGCACGCCATTGGCTGGATGTGGCCCGCTTCGCAGAGTCCAGCGGCAAAGAATTTAACTTCACCTATCCCCACGCCTGGCCCTACCGCGACTACGTGATCGAGGCATTCAACATAGACAAGCCTTACGACCGGTTTCTGCAGGAACAACTGGCTGGCGATTTGTTGGCGAAAGAGGAGCACAGCCAGGAAGAGGCGTTGATCGTTGCTCCCGCCTTCCTTGCTTTGGGTCCCAAGCGACATTACGCCAATGAAACCGAATTTCGAGCCGACATTGTCGACGAACAAATTGATGTGACAATGCGCGCTGCAATGGGACTGACGGTTTCGTGTGCCCGCTGCCACGATCACAAAATGGACCCCATTCCCATGAGGGATTACTATTCCCTGGCAGGAATTTTTTATAGTTCGCAACCGTTATATGGCACCATTTCCCAGCGGTACAGCAAACATCCAACCGAAGTGTTACCCATTGGAGCAGGTGCCCAGGCACTACACGACGCGGCAGAACGGTATGAGGAGAAAATTAAGGTTACGGCCGAGGAATTGAAGAAACAAAACACCCAACTCGATGAACAGCGGAAGCGGATCGCAGAAACAGAAAGTCAGGCTTCCGACGTTGAATCGGTCAACGGGCCTGCCAGTCAACAAGCTGATCGCGATTCGGGTCAGCAGCAGGTAGAGACAGAATTGATCCAAGTCAAAATCGCGGAAATCGAAGCAAACATTGCTGATCTGACAGAGTACAAAGAACAGTTGGAATCGGCTCGCCCACCGCGACCCGCGTATACGATGTCGATGTGCGATCGTGATGCTCCCGGTGGTACCAAGATTGCCTCGGGAGGAAACCCGACGCAACTCGTCGGTGAAGAAATCCCCCGTGGTTTTCTGAGTTGCGTGACGATTGATACGGCAGCCATGCCGTCTGGCCAACAGAGCGGCAGACTGGAGCTTGCGCGGTGGATCACTCACAAACAGAATCCGCTCACGGCTCGGGTCATGGTTAACCGTGTGTGGCATCATCTATTTGGACGTGGACTGGTCGAGACGGTGGACAATTTTGGGGTCCTGGGAAAACCTCCCACCCATCCAGAGTTGCTTGACCGTCTTGCCTGGCAACTGCACAGTGACTGGTCAAACAAACGTCTTATCCGATCGATCGTATGCAGCCGTACTTATCGACTGGGCAGCCGGGTGTCGGAGGCAGGCAACCATTTGGATGCGGATAACTTATACCTTTGGCGAATGTCGCCACGTCGATTGCAGGTGGAGGCGATTCGGGACTCGATGTTAGTGGTGAGTGGGAGCCTTGACTTGACGCCACCTGTCGGTTCGACGGTGACCGGTTTGGGAGATTGCCTGGTACGCGAGGTGGGATTGGATCTTTTGCAACCACCCAATGATCATCGAAGCGTGTATCTTCCGGTGGTTCGTGACTACTTGCCGAAGATGTTTGAACTGTTCGACTTTCCTTCACCGAATTTAGTCAACGGTAGTCGTACTGCTACGGCCGTGCCGACTCAGGACCTTTACCTGCAACACGATCCGGAAGTCATCCGGTTGGCACAGCTCGCTGCCGAGCGGCTTTTAAGTAAGAATCAAGCGAACAACCGCTTACGTGCTACAACAGCTTATCGCTGGGCACTCACACGAGCGCCGCGTGAAGAAGAAGTGGCAGGAATACTGGAATTGGTCAGCCAGGTAGAAAAGATGGATCAGACGGGTGCTGAATCGAAACAGCCGGCAGAGGTGATTGCCTGGTCGGCTGTGTTCAGAGCACTTTTTGGTTGTGCCGAATTTCGCTACCTCGTTAATGTGGACGAGTCACCCGGGAGCTAATCCATGCAATTTTCTCAAGCGTCTTTAACCCGGCGAGGCTGGATGCAGCTATCGGGGGCGGGCTGCGGTTCTCTGGCGCTGGCAGCGATCCGTGGCCGTTCAGTTGCTGCGAAAGAAAACATTCGGGAAATGCCAAAATCCCATTTCAAGCCACGTGCCAAGCGCGTGATCTTCATGTACATGGATGGCGGACCTTCTCAGCACGATCTTTTTGACTACAAGCCCGAGTTAATAAAACGGCATGGCAAGGAGGGGAGGAATGAAGGCGGCATATTGATGGGACCCCGGTGGAAGTTCACGCAGCAGGGCGAGAGTGGAATGTGGATTGCTTCCGAACTGTTGCCTCACTTGGCACAACATGCGGACAAGATGTGTGTCGTACGAAGCATGCACACCGACAGTTCGGCCCATCCTTTGGCGGTGCCGCTGCTCCACACAGGCGACTTTCAGTTCACTCGTCCGTCCATGGGGTCCTGGGTTCTGTATGGATTGGGAAGCGTTAACGAGTCCTTGCCGGGTTTCATCACGATCAATCCCACGCGGCTGTTTGGAGGTCCTTCCAACTATGGCAGTGCTTTTCTGCCAAGTACCTACCAGGCGACACGGATCGGATGGATCGAAGAATCCCTGAAAGATATTTCCATTGACAACGTGAGTTCTCCCGACATTCCGGCACCCGTCATCGCGGAACAACTAAGACTCATTCAGCGTTTCAACCGCGCATTGCTCGAACGGACCCAGGCGGTTCAGGACGTACAGGGTGCAATCGATTCCCTGGGGTTGGCCGTTCGCATGCAGACAGCGCTTCCACAGAGTATGGATCTGTCCTGTGAGTCATCTGAAACCCTGGACATGTATGGAATCGGTGAAAATTCCACCGATGAGTTCGGACGACAGTGTTTGCTGGCGCGACGTTTCGCACAAGCGGGCGTGCGTTTTATTCAATTGAGTCTGACGGACTGGGACCAACACGAAAAGATTGAGCGATTGGGGGAGCTCTGCCATAGAATTGACCGGCCCATCGCCGCGCTTCTGACGGATCTCGAACGACAGGGGATGCTGGAGGATACGTTGATCCTGTGGGCAGGCGAATTCGGTAGGCAGCCTGAACAGCAGTCGATTGACGGGTCCGGAAGAGACGGTCGCAACCACAATGCGGACGGTTACACCGTGTGGTTGGCCGGTGGTGGGGTCCGCGGCGGTTTGAGCTACGGCGAAACCGACTCCCTGGGTTATGAAGCCGTGGAAAACAAAGTGCATTTGCACGATTTACATGCTACCATTCTGCATTTGCTGGGTATGGATCACACCCGTTTGACCTATCACTATTCGGGACGCGATTTTCGGTTGACCGATGTGCATGGCAAGGTCGTCGAAGACATCATGGCCTGAACTTCTGTATTTTTTCCGCCCGGTCACCTTGGTGTTTCAGTAGAAATTTGGTGGTGGCCCCTTGGCCTTATTTCAGCGGATACCAGCAGGGACGAAAATAGAAACCGGGGCATCGCGGTGCATTGTTGTGCCCCGGATCTTTCTATTCTTCTGCCGCTGAATCCTTGAACTTGGAACGGCGGTGGAATAAACTTGGAGGCAACTTCCAGCCGACAAACTCTGCTCGTTTACCGTCATATCTCCCCTCCCAATTTGAAGGATTTTCCATGAGCCAGCAGCTTACGAAAAAAACGACTGTCGATTTACCAGAAACCGAACAGGTTACCGATCCATGGAAGCTGCGCCGTCGATCGTTTCTCGGCCTGGTCGCATCGGCCACCGCGTCAGCTGCTGCGGCCACCTCGGCCAGGGATTATGGTCCCCAGGCCGAACCGACCCGTTACCCGGAGCCGGACGTCGTGGTACTGGACGATCGGTTCAAGAGATATAAATTGGGGAACTCGCCGATTTTGCGCCTGCACCGTGGAACCTTATGGGCTGAGGGTCCGGCGTGGAACGCCGTGGGCCGTTATCTGGTGTGGAGCGACATTCCCAACAATTGTCAGCATCGCTGGTTGGAGGAAGACGGACATGTCAGTCAATTTCGTTTCCCCTCCAACAACAGCAATGGAAATACGTTCGATTATCAGGGCCGACAGATTTCTTTCGAACACCTGACTCGTAGTGTCGCTCGTTATGGACACGACGGGAAGCGGCAGGTTTTGGCCAGCAGCTACGGCGGAAAATCATTAAACGCTCCTAATGATGGTGCGGTTCATCCCAACGGTGACATCTGGTTCACGGACCCGGGTTATGGAGGCCTGATGGACTATGAAGGTGCGCGTGCCACATCGGACACGTCCCAACCTTACCAGAAGGAAGCGATCTATCGCATCGATGCCAACACGGGCAAGCTCTACCTGGTGGCGGACGATATTTTCAAACCCAATGGGCTTTGCTTTTCGCCCGACTATAAAAAACTTTATGTGGCTGACACGGGGTCCTCGCACTACAGTGACGCTCCCAAAAACATTCGCGTCTGGGACGTGGTCAATGAAAAGAACCTGGCCAGGGGACGAGAATTTGCCTCCATGTCGCTGGAACTGAACGGTGAACAGAAGGCCGGTTTCGCAGATGGCATTCGTGCGGATGAGGATGGCAACATCTGGGCCAGTGCCGGCTGGGTCGGAGCGGGGTACGACGGCGTACACATTTTCGAACCGGGAGAAGGGGTCCGCATTGGCCAGATTCTGTTACCGGAGATTTGCGGAAATGTCTGTTTCGGCGGCACGAAACGAAATCGACTGTTCATGCCTGCCAGCCAATCACTGTACGCAGTTTACGTCGAAACCCGGGGGGCGCACATTTCGTAATCTCCCCGCGTGGCGCGCTTTTGGGTTTTGAATCCCCCGGCGATCAGGGATCGACTCCTACCAGCCTTTCCAACTCCCGTCGGCGTGGCGGTACTGGCGGTAGGCCATCTCCTCGTAGGGGGCCTGGGCCACATCGGCTTCCTTGACTTCGATACCCAGGCCGGGACGGTCGGAGAGCTGAACAAAACCATCCTGCACCACCATGTCGTGATCCACGTAGCGGTCAAAGAGACTGAAGTATTGCGCGGAGGTTTCCTGGATGAGTAAATTGTTCATCACGGCGTCGGCGTGAAATGTGGCGGCCGTGTTGATTGGGCCGGAGGCATTGTGCGGTGCCATGAGCAATTGCTGATGGTTGGCCAGCTTGGCGATTTCGACCAACGTCGAGATACCAAAACAGTGATTCAAATCTGGCTGTAGAACTGCGCAGGCCCTGCAATCGATCAGTTCCTTGAATTCACGCACCGTAAAAAGTTTTTCACCCGTTGCGATTGGTACTGGACTCTTGCGAGACACCTCTTGCAGTGCTTCTACCGAGCCGACTTTTACGGGTTCCTCGATGAAGAGCGGACGATAGGGGGCAACCTGCCTCGCAAATTCGATGCTCAACTCGGGTGTCGGGCTGCCATGACTGTCCAGCATGATATCAGCTTGAGGGCCCAGCGCTTTTCGGACGGCGGCCACACAAGACACCGAGTGATCAATTGCCACCGGGTCCATGGGGCTCATGCGCGTTTCCAGAGGGTTGCCTTTGACCGCGTTGTAACCTTGTGACTGGGCTCGGATCGCGGCTTGTTCGGCCTGCTCGGGAGATTCAAACGACACGCCACCATTATCGTACACGCGGATTCTGTCTCGCCGTTTTCCACCCAGGATGGTGTGCACCGGCACCTTCCAGGCTTTGCCGGTAATGTCGTACAAGGCCATGTTGATGGCTGCGATGGCTGTGCCAAATACAGGACCGCCTTTCCACGGCAGGCGATTGGTAATGTCCTCGCTCAAAGCCTCCGGCTGAAGCGGGTCCTGATCAATCAGCAGGGGGAACCAGGCCTGCAGCGTTGCGTCGACAGGGGGCACCAGCCATTCACCGGAGCCCTCGCCCCAGCCGTCGATTCCCGCATCTGTTTCCAGTTTTAAGAACAGCCACGTCTTGGTCGTGCTCGACATCCGGTGGCCCGTGTGAGGGTCGATCGACTGACTTGTGAGGGGCACACTGAATTTGTAGGTCTTACAGGCGGTGATTTTCATGGCCCGACTTTCGTGTTTGACATGGGATTAAGTGATTGCAGATCTGGCGAGAGACGGCAGGAACTTGTTTCATCGCTCTGATCAGTCATATTGGATTGGGGGAGATCTCCATGCTTTTCACGCCATGCGCGAACTCCGGTTTCGCAGTTGGTCCAACAGCACGGCGACCAGAATCAAGGCACCATAAACAACATTTGCACGATACGAATCGACTCCTTGCATGTTCAAACCGTTTTGAATCACAGCAAGAATCATCGCTCCGATGAACGTGCCAAAGATTTTACCTTCTCCGCCCATGAGGCTCGCACCGCCAACAACGACAGCCGCGATCACCTGTAGCTCGTGAAATTCACCAGCCTTTGGACGACCGCTTGTAAAGTGCGAAGCGTCCAGAACACCCGCCAATCCGGCCGTCGCCGCACAAATCGCATAGACAATGACGATTATCCAGAAGACTGGAACCCCGGATAGCCGTGCAGCTTGTGCATTACCACCTACCGCGTACACGTACCTCCCCAGTGCCGTATGGCTCATCACTACATGTGCCAGCACAAACAGCACTAACATCAGCACAATTTGATTTGGCACGCCAAAAACTGTCCCACTGTAAAGCTGCTCTGCACCGCTGGCTTGAATATCAACGGAGTCTGCACCGCCAGCGAGGATGAACGAACATCCGCGGGCCATCATCATGAGGGCCAGGGTTACCACGAACGGTGGCACTTGAAACCACGTCACCATCAGACCAACAAATACACCACACAATGTACAGACCAGCATTGCGATAGCAAATGCGCCGTAGAGTCCAAGCGAGGATGCTTGCGGACCACCAAACCAATCTCGTAGGGTGACGGCTGTTATCAAAGCAGAGAGTGCCATCAGGCTGCCGATGGACAAGTCGATTCCGCCGGTGATGATCACGAAAGTCATACCGATCGCCATAATCGCGATCGGCGCATTCTGGTTCAGGATATTGACCAGATTTTTCTTGGAGAGGAATGTTGAACCCATCCGGCTTGCTGGCTTAAACGGCTTCACTCCTTTCAGGGATGAATACTTTGCAGCAAGTCCGTCGAGTGCCGATTGTTTCAGTACGCCCCAGGTACTGAAGCAGAAGTGGTGCGTAGCGATGGCATTGACCCGCACTTGCTGCTCACCCAGTTTCTCCAGTTCGACTCTTGCATCTCTCGGCGTCTTGACCTGTATGATTGCAGCAACAGTTACTCCCTGGTCTTTGAGTTGAGCTGCAATCGCCTCGGCATACCCGGTGTCGCTTTTGGTCTGTCGGACAACAACTGCCACATGCGTGTCATCCCCCAACAATTTGACGAGCCGGCTGGCCAGATGTTTCCCTGCCGCAGGATCCTCCGGATATTGCTCGCCCCAGGTAGCCCAGGTCACCAGTGCACTAAGCAGTACAAGTACCAAGACCATGCCATAGTCGGCAATTAACTTGCTCTGAAGCAGGCTTTTCATCTTTAACCAATTCCTCTTTACATGGTTGCGATCACGGACCCCGTCGCCAATCGCATTACATCTTCCTGTGTTACATCAGCGGGATTCGTAATTTCACCGGCGATCTTTCCCTCATGCATCACAATGATTCGATCACTCATTCCAAGTATTTCCGGTAACTCGGAGCTGATCATTAAAATTGCTTTCCCTTGAGCTGCCAATTCGTTCATCAAGAGGTAAATTTCGTATTTTGCACCAACATCGATTCCACGGGTCGGTTCGTCAAAAATCACAACTTCCGCATTTTGCTGCAACCACTTTGCAAGAACCACCTTTTGTTGGTTTCCGCCTGATAACGTTTGTGCAATCTGCGAGCCGTCTGTCACTTTGATTTTCAGCTGATCGACAAAGTGGTCGAAGGCCAGGCCTTCGTTCTTGCTATTTACGAAACCGAGCTTGGAAAACCATTTCATATTGGCGAGGCCGAAATTCTCCTGAGCGGACATGCCTAAGACCAGTCCCTGTGATTTTCGATCTTCGGTAAGCAGGCAGATGCCATGCCGGATTGCCCGGGCGGGGCTGGTGATGCTTACCTTGTCTCCATCAAGCCACATTTCACCGCTTTCTTTTGCATCAGCACCGAACAGCATCCGCACGGTTTCGGTGCGCCCAGCCCCCACGAGTCCGGCAAATCCAAGAATCTCTCCGCGATGAAGGGAAAAGGAGATGTTCTGCACAACCGGGGGACGGGAAAGGTCTTTGACGGTTAGCAAGACATCTCCCACCTGTGATGCTGCTTTTGGAAACTCGTTCTCGAGACTTCGGCCAACCATTAACTCGATTATTTGGTCACGAGTCACCTGACCAATCGGCCTGGTCCCCACGTGCTTTCCATCACGAAGCACTGTGATGCGATCGGCAAATTGTTCGATCTCGTCGAGTCGGTGGCTGATATAGATGATGCCGATACCCTGTGACTTCAATTCGTCGATAACTGTTGCAAGTCCTTGGACTTCTCGTGGTGTCAATGCAGCAGTCGGTTCGTCCATCACAACGATTCGGGCATCAAGAGAAAGGACCTTCGCTATTTCAACGATTTGCTGTTGAGCAACCGGCAGATCGCGGCACAGCGATTCGGTATTTACATCGGTCCCAATTCGCTTGAATAGCGTTTCCGCTTTTCGGCGCTCTTCGGTCTTCTTCGTACGACCGAGAATATGAGAATGTTGGCCCAGGAAGATGTTCTCACGGGCGGTTAGCGCAGGAACCAGGTTAAAGTCTTGGTAGATGATGCCAACACCTGCCCGTTGAGCAGCTGTTGGTGAGTCCATGCGTGTTTGTTCCCCATCAATAAACACAGTCCCTTCATCCGGGGTATGTGCTCCGCCCAAGATCTTGATCAAGGTGCTCTTGCCGGCACCATTTTCACCAAGCAGCGCAAGTACTTCACCGGCATGAAGAGTCAGGTCCACATCGTTCAATGCGCGCACACCAGGAAAGGATTTACTGATGGCCTTCATTTCCAACAAAGGTACCGTTGAACTCGAATCGGGCATCGATCTTGCTAGTTCTGAAGCTCGGGGTCTTTCCGAGCGTCTTCTCTCTTGTACAGCGATGTTGGAATAAGCTCCACCGGATCAAACTCCTCGCCGTTTTGATACGCGAGAATTTTTGCCATGATGTCATTTCCCATCTTGGCAGGAAACTGGATTGGATCCGCAAAAATCTTACCTTCAAGAATTGCTTGTTTTCCTGCTTTCGCCCCATCGAAACCCACGATGGTGATTTGCTCGTTTTTTCCAGCTTCATCAATCGCTTTCCACGCACCCAGAGCAGACGGATCGTTAATAGCGAAGACGCCGGCAATATTGGGATGAGCAATCAGGTTATCTGACGTTGCCTTGTAACCTATGTCTTCATCGCCACCACCATTCACCATGGCGATGATTGCAATTTTGCCTTCCTGGTGACTTTCGTTGTGCTGGTTGATCACTTCCATGAATCCGTCCACACGAAGAACGCACGAATTCGCCTGTTTGAAATCCAAAACAAGTACTTCGCCACCTTGTTCACCAAGTGCTTCCACCATAGCCTGGCCGGCCAGGCTACCACCCTGGTAGTTATCCGTACCAATGTGACCGGCAATTTCAACGTCTTCGGCAACGCATTGCAAGTCACATGTAAATACCGGAACACCTGCGGCGTTCGCTTTCTTGATTGCTTCGCCGATTGCCAGACGGTCAGTGGGATTCAGGACAATCGCTGACACACCTTTGCTGATGAACTCGTCAATGTGATTAGCCTGCTTGCTCACATCCGAATCGGCGTCATTGGCAATGAGCTCGTATCCAGCATCGTTAGCCGATGCTTCCAGGTTGTTTTTAATAACGACGAAGAACGGGTTTTTAAAGCTCATGGCTGAATAGCCAATCGTGCCTTTAGATTCAGAAACCGTGCCGGGGATGTTGGTGTTGTCACAACTGGCCATCGAAATTGCGACCACAACAACTCCCCACAAGGTGCGCTGCCCTGACATGTGTGTCTCCCTGGATCTCTTATTGAAGTGATTGGACCAAGTTGAGTTGGTTGCCATTCTAGAGAGTGGATTGCAGGCGGGAAATGCCTGCTCTCAGGGTCGGGGATTGGTTTGGGTGCTTTCTTCGCGGGCAGGGTTTGTTATTCTGTGAGCACGATTGCCGGGTCACAATGTTTTCCACTGAAAAAAGCGACTGCTTGTGATTCAGGAAGTTTTTCAGACCCAACGTGAAAATCCGCGACAGGAGTACTGAGTTATGCACCACGAAATCGAAGAAATGTTTGATTTGCAAGGCCGGGTCGCACTGGTTACGGGCGGGGCACGTGACCTAGGCTACGATGCTGCTTGTGTACTTGCTGCTGCGGGTGCGGACCTGGTGATCACGTCGCGTGACCTAGCCAACGCCGAGTCAACCGCCGAAGAACTTAAAAAAACCTATCCGATCGACGTGCTGGCACTGGCACTCGACCAAACCGATTCTGGTGCCGTCGTCCAGACGATGGATCGTGCTATTGAATGGAAAGGCCGAATCGACGTCTTGGTGAACAACGCCGGTGGTGGTTTCGGTGAAAGTCCGGGATACTTGTTTGACCGTGACCCGGATGACATCGACGGCCTCATTCGTTTGAACCTGACCGGGACGCTTTGGTGTTGTCGCGAGATTGGACGTCATATGGAAGAACGTCGCTCGGGAAAAATCATTAACATTGCGTCCGTTGCTGGTCTCGTGGGACGAGACCGCAAGATGTACGATCGCAACAACATGTCTGGTCAGCCCATTGATTATGCAGGAGCCAAAGCGGGCGTGCTGGGAATCACCAGAGATCTTGCCTGCCTGCTGGGTCCCAAGGGCGTGTACGTCAATGCCATCAGTCCGGGAGGGTTTAAACGCAATCTTTCGGATGGCTTTGTGAAAGATTTCAGTGAACGAACTGCTTTGGGACGCATGGGTAGGGATGGTATCGATCTGAAGGGGGCGATTCTATTTCTCGCTTCCTCTGCGTCGGACTACGTCGTTGGGCAAAATCTCGCGGTGGACGGTGGATTCGAAATCTGGCACTAAGTTGTCGGTCCTGATGGGTTTTACGGCCCGGCTAACCACGCAAACGCTTCTGTGCTGGCCGAATCGACTTCCACCATACGATGCATTGGACGAACAACAGAATCGTGATCAACAGCGCAGCCAGTTGAAAGGGAGCCCGACTCCCCAAATTATTAGCTGTCAGCCCACCGATTAAAGAACCTCCTGCCGCACCGAGTCCCAGTGACGCTTCGTTCAGTCCGAATGCCCGTCCCTTATGTTGATGACAACTACCGGTGGCATTGTAGAAAAGACTGGCAAAATAATTGTAGCCCATCATGGTCGAAAGGGCAGCAAGTCCCACTGCCAATCCCAGTGATGAATCGGCCACGGACAGAATGATCAAACCGGCAACTCCTATCGTCTGGGCACAACCTGTAATTCGAAACTCGTGACGCCAGAAGGAAGTCAGGTACAACAACAAATAGGTGCCCATCACGACCATTCGTCCGGTTGCCAGGATCAATCCGTGACGATCTGCAGGAATGTCGAGGCTAATGACTAATTGTGGCAGTAAGAACCACAGCATGCTCATTGAGAACATGCCGCCAAAGTTGGCGAACCTCGCCAGGCGGGCGAATGCTTGCGAAAGATTGCCTTCCACGTCTGTTCCCTCGTCTCCGCCTGCAGCCAAATTGCCTTCGTCGTTATTTTCTTTGTGTAAGCAGATGAAAATCATATTTAACGAAGCCAGTGTCAGTGCAATGAGTAGGGCGACCCCGACACCGAATTTCTCGAACGCCCATCCGCCCGTGATTTGCCCGGAAACAATTCCCAGGTTGAACGCCAAACAGAAAAACAGGTATCGACGGCTGGCTGTCTGGCCACTCTGGCCGTGGCCCAACCAGGCCATGAGGGGCGGATAGATCATCCCGAATGCGATCCCCGCAGCGACATACACAACGCAGAATATCCAGTATTCGTCATGCCAGAAACTGTTGACGCCCAGGCTGATGACCAACAATGCCATGCCAACGATTGACACTTGGCGATATCCCCAACGGTCCGCGACAGTGCCTGCCCAGGCACTACTGACGGCCGACGCCAGAAAGTAGAGAGCTCCGAGCGCGCCGAGCATCGTGGGACTCGCGTTTTGTTCGGACAGGTAGCGAGTGCCCACAAAAATGAAGAGAACTCCGGCGAAGTCGGTGAACCATGTGATGAGGTAGAGCATAGGCAGGTGGTACGAACGTGGCCTGCTGGACCGTCCGCTGTGAGTTGGTCCAGCAGGCCACGTCTTAAAAATCCGGTAGAAAGTTTCTCGTTCTGCAGCACCGCACCCAGGCAGGTCTGACGGTTCACGGTCGAGAGTTGTCCAATCTGCCCAGGCAAAGAGCAAATGTTAGTAGGAAAATGTTTACTGTCAAGTGAAAGACTGATCCGCACGCTTTGTGGATGTCCAACAGATAGGCCCGCCGGCACCGCCCGGCAGGTCCCAGTTATTCCCTGACGTGAGGACCATAATCCGAAAAAAACGGCTGCTTGGCCCGATCGAAATTTTTGAAAGGAATCAATCCATTTTCCACTTCAAGGCTCCGGCCGTGACCCAAGGACCATCCCGAGAGGTTCCCTGGCGGCTACCCATCTCAGCAAGGACCTGGGCGTTTTCAGCAGGTTCACCAAACAGGCGGCTTGAAAAAAATAAAGCCCCGGCTGACCCGGGCGTGCCATTCGGTGATCGCACCCGTATACTGATCGACAGAGTCGGTACGAAAACGTTGTGTGGGGCACATGGATTATCACGCCGGGGAACCTGAGTTGATCGTGAACTAATCTGGTCATGTGAAACACGGGTCTTACCAACCGCGAGACCGTTGATCCGAAATGAAAAAGTCATGATCAAAAAAAGAAAACTAGGCAGGGGTGTCGCAATGGTGGGCGCCGGTATGTCTCCATTTGGAATGTTTGCTGATCGAGATTCGAAAGACTTGTTTTTACAAGCTTTTCAGGAGATGCTTGCCTCGGTCGATCGGGGTGTCGATCCGGGCGACATCGAAGCGTTGTACCTGGGGAATTTCACCAACGACTTTTTTGTTCAACAGTCACATTGGGGCGCAATCCTTGCGGACACAGTGGGGCTGGTTCCCAGGCCGGCCACGCGCATCGAGGGAGCTTGTGCTTCCAGCGCGCTCGCTTTCCGGGAGGCTGTGTTTTCCATCGCGTCGGGATTTTATGACGTGGTTCTGGTGGGTGGTTTTGAGGACATGTCGAAGCAATCCACCGAGCAAGTTGCAGAAGGGTTGGCGCTTGCGGCGAGTCCGTATGAACGGTCCGCCGGCTTCACGTTTCCAGGCGTCTTTGGCGCTATCGCCACTGCTTATTTCGACAAATATGGCGCCACGCGCGAACACTTGATGGATGTCACGATCAAGAGTCACAATAACGCGCCATTGAATCCAAAAGCCCAGTTTCAACGATCGATCCAAGACATCATGGCGTCGAGGGCCATCAAGGCGAAGAAGAAAGGCAGTCCGGTTCCAGGGTGGAAGGACGAAAAACAGTTCCTCGGCGATCCGCAGGCCAATCCGGTCGTAGCCTGGCCGATGCATCTGTTCGATTGCAGTCCCATCAGTGACGGAGCTGCCTGTATTTTATTGGTGGGCGAAGAAATCGCCAGGTCGTTCACCGAAGATCCGCTCTATGTGGTTGGACTTGGGCAAGCCAGTGGACGGGCGCTCCACGCGACCGAGGACCTGACCTGCTTTGAAGCTACCCGACATGCAGCACAAGAGGCTTATGGAATGTCGGATTTGACACCTCAAGACATACAGTTTGCAGAAGTTCACGACTGCTTCTCGATCGCCGAAATCATGCACATCGAGGATCTGGGATTTTTTAAACCGGGGCAAGGTTACCAAGCTGTCGCTGATGGCCTGACACGGCTTGACGGACCCAAACCGATCAACACTTCGGGGGGACTGAAGTGTAAAGGGCACCCGGTGGGTGCAACAGGTGCGGCGCAGCTGATCGAGGTCTGGGAACAGCTCAGGAACAAGGCGGGAAAGCGGCAGGTGCCGCACCCCGATCTACGCTTTGGTGCGGCTCACAATTTGGGGGGAACGGGAGGCACCTGCACCTTCACGATCCTGGAACGGAGATAACTCGTGGACGAACAACCCATTAGCGATTATGGTTATCAACAGTATCTCGAAGAAGAAAAACTGATGGGTTCCAGGTGCACTGCATGTGGCGCTCTTTACGTGCCTCCCCGCGGCCGCTGTAGCGCGTGCCAGCAGGCTCAAATGGAGTGGCAGCAAATGCAGGGAACCGGCAAGCTGGCCGCGTTCACCTGCATCGCCATCGGGCCGCCATTCATGACCGAGCAGGGATTTGACAGAAACAACCCCTACTGTTCGGCGGTGATCGAGTTGGCAGAAGGACCGCGCGTTGTGGCCCGTGTGGAGGGAGTCGACGCTCGACAACCGGAAGAGATTCAGGTGGGAATGCGGCTCGTGGCGCGATTTGCGCAACGGGCTGTGGGCGACGACGTAACAACCTCGTTGACGTTTGCGCCTGTCTGAAGCTAAACTTGCCAGCTGCTTGGGGGAGCCGTAGGTCAAAGGGTCGATTCACTCGCACGCTAGTTTTGAAATATACCGTCGGTCCACCAGGTTTTCGCCAGCGAACAAGGGAATCATGACCAACCATGTAACGCAAGCGGCAATGGTAGAGCGCCTCGGGCGACTGGGGATTCGCCCCACAAGTCACATCATGGTTCACGCTTCGCTTTCTCGGTTTGGTCACGTGGAGGGTGGGGCCGAAACGGTGATAGCGGCCTTACGTGAGGCCACCGGCCCGACGGGCGGCGTCATTATGCCGTCCTTCCGCGACGCGATTCGGTCGGACAACTACGCACTGAGCCTGTGCCTGACCCAGTGCCCCCAACGACTCTGTACCAGCGGCCAGCAGGGTTTTACAGGAAAGATTGGCGAGACACTGCGAGAGCAATCGGACTGCCTTCGTAGCTGCCATCCGACCCACTCCTGGGTGGGAGTTGGTGGCGACGCCGAGTTTCTGCTGGAAGGACATGGGCACAGCCCCACGCCCTGCGGGCACGACTCCCCTTTTTTTCGCCTGATGGAACGAGACGGCAAACTCCTGCTGCTGGGTGTTGGTGTCAACTCGCTCACGAACATCCACGCCGTTGAAGATGTACGCAACGTGCCTTACTTGTCAGCGATCGATCCAGCACGTCGTCACGCGACCTATACCACCAGTGGCCGCCGTATCCAGTATCATTTTCCTGAGCTGTTGTTCCAGACCCTGGTTGCAGCAGATTTGGTGCGCACCATGCGTATCGGACAAGCTGCCTGTCACGCCATGGGCGCGCGCGATCTGGGTTCTTTTCTGTGGACCGTGACAGAAGACGACCCCTGGTGTCTTGTGTTGCGTCCGATGAAAGAGACCTACGATCCACAGCAGGACGCGGTAGAAAAGACGCAGCGGATGTTACAATGTTGGCAGGGTCGTCGTGATAGGGACGCGTGGCAACGATTTTTGCAGGCCTCCCGCGAACCTGTGAATCCTGTCCTGTTTCAGGAAGCCTCAGAACCGCGCACCGAATGTCCGGCATACCGTGGACGGATTCGCGAACACCACCGTTGTGCGGCGAATGATCCACCGCCCTGGGAGAGCTTCGAGCAGTTTGACGACTGGACGGATGAGCCGGGGGTTGTGACCTGCGGGCAATGTAACTGGCCAGGGATTAACACGCCTTAGTTTTTTTAATGGATGGATTTTCATGGCCCTTGTCGACAACCGCACACACCGGGTGACCATGCTCTGTGCGATGTACTTCGCCCAAGGGGTTCCCTGGGGTTTCATGGTAACCGCTTTGGTTGCTTACCTGACGGGAGAGAAAGGGATCAGTCAGGCGGCGGCGGGCGAACTGACAGCGATTGTGCTGGTGCCCTGGACGTTCAAACTGGTGTGGGCCCCGCTGATCGACACGATTACCATTCGTTCCATGGGCCGTCGTCGGCCCTGGATCATCGGTGCCGAGTTGATGATGGCCGTCTCCCTGCTCGGCATCCTGATGCTGGGCGACCTTTCGGAGAACTTGCGGCTGTTGGGATGGATGTTCTTCATCCACAACTGCTTCGCTTCGCTGCAGGACGTTGCCACCGATGCGCTTGCAATCGATGTGTTGCCTGTTGCCGAACAGGGACGTACCAACGGCATGATGTGGGGCTCCAAGCTGATCGGCAAGGCCGTGGGCGCTACGGTGATGGCCCACATGATCTATTTTTGGGGTCTACCCGCCGCGGTGCTGGCTCAGTTTGTCCTTCTGGTCCTGATCATGCTCTTTCCATTGCTGCTGCTGGAGCGGCCGGGAGAAAAACGATTTCCCTGGAGCATTCGCCCCGTACAACCTTCCTACCCCGATCCTGACAATGGACAGCCGGAGACACCTACCAGTTTGCGCAGCCCACTGGAGGTCCTCATTGACGTACGTCGGGCCTTTTCGTTAACGACAACTTCTATATTCCTGGTCTTCGGCACGCTCAGCACGGTTGGCTGGGGCATTGTCGAAGTGATCACCAAACCGTTGTATACACAAGAGCTCGGTTGGAGCTTCCTTCAAGTCTCCCAGGTTTCGGGTGCCGCTGTCCTGCCTGAAATGACCGGCGCACTGTTAGGAGGATTCTTGGCGGATCGGATCGGTCGACGGAAAGTGATGACGATCGGCTTTGGCTTGTTCGGGCTGCTGACGGCATGTTTTGCAGCCTTCCCCGAACACTGGGACAAATCGTGGTTTGCCGGCGGTTACCTGCTGTTTTACCCGGGCGTGATGGCGATCGGCAGTGTGGGGTTCCTTTCGATGGGGATGCGAATTACCTGGACCAAAGCTGCTGCCACGATATTCACAGTCTATATGACCGTCAGTAACATCGGACACGTAATCGGCAACAAGCTCGTTGGTCCGTTGAGCGACAGCTACGACTTTACGTATGCACAGAGTTTCTGGTTTGCGGCGGTGGCGTTGGGGTTGCCGCTCCTGCTGTTGCCGTTTGTTAATCCAGAGCGTGTAGACCAGTCCAAGGATGTGTAGAATTTCCGGGCTGGAATTCTAACAGGTGCGCCCTGACGATCCTGTAGAAAATGCAGCCAACCGATGTGCCTGGACATCCGCGCCGGCTGATATGGCAAGAGCAACGTCGTGCTTACGCGAACAACGCCGAGACCGCCTTTGCTTTGACCAACTCACGCGGCTGGTTCAAGTGATTGTAGACAAGCGTTTCGGGATCGATTCCACAGGCATGGTAGATCGTGGCCAACAACTCGCCCGGATGTACCGGATCCTCAACGGGAGACGAAGCGGTCTTATCCGACTTGCCATGGACGTATCCCCGTTTGATGCCCGCCCCGGCAATACAGGCCGTGTAGCAGTAGGGCCAGTGGTCTCGTCCATCAGCGCTGTTATTGTTTCCGGAGGTACTGACACCTTTTTGTGGCGAACGGCCGAATTCACCGACGGCGACAAGCAGGGTTTCGTCGAGCAATCCACGCGAGTCTAAATCAGTCACCAGAGCGGATAAGCCTTGATCGAGCATAGGACCGGATTGCTGCTTCATACGTTTGGTGAGCCCCATGTGATGATCCCAGGAGTGATTATCGGAATTCGCCACTTTGGGCCAGATGACCTCGACGACGCGCGTCCCCGCTTCGACGAGCCGCCGGGCGAGCAGACAACTTTGACCGAATGTGTTGCGACCGTAGGCGTCACGCAATGCATCCGACTCGGCGTTCAGTTGAAATGCGTCGCGCGCCCGGCCGGAGACCACGAGACTCAAAGCCCGATCGTAGTACTCGTTGAGCTTCAAGTCCTGCACCGCACGATCGACTTCCGGCATCTGTTGATTGACGAAGTCTCGCAATCGAGCACGTCGCTGCAGCCGTTCTGGGAAAATGTCCGGGCGAAGTTGGAGGTCAGCAATGTTGATGCGGTCCATTTTTTGCATGTCCATATCGTCCCCATCAGGATACAACGTGTAGGGATCGAATGATTTGCCTAGAAAACCGGCCGAACCACCTTTGCCCACCACCCCACTTTCCTGAAGCGGTCGTGGTAACATCACGAACGGCAGCATGGGCTGGTCGAGCGGTTGCAGACGAACGATGTTCGACCCGAAATTGGGGAAGTCCTTGGGGCTGGGGGGTTCCAGTTGCCCGGAGGTACTGACTTTGTCCGTGGTGTAACCGGTCATCATCTGATAAATGGCCGCAGTGTGGTTGAACAGTCCGTAAGGGGTATAGCCCATCGAGCGGATGAGAGTGAACCGGTCATTGATCTCCGCCAGTTTGGGAAGGACCTCGGTAAACTGAACCCCAGGAATTTTTGTCGAGATGTTGGGATACGTGCTACGGACGTTTTCGGGTGCGTTTTCTTTGGGATCCCAAAGGTCCAAATGGCTGGGACCGCCCTGAAGATAAAGCATAATGACACTTTTGGCTTTGCCCCAACCGGGACCACCCCGCTGGCCCGCCTGATTGGCTTGTGCCTGGAGCTGGAACATCGAACCCAGTGACAATCCCAACATGCCAGCACCACCCACTCGCAAAATATCGCGGCGACTTGGAACCAGGTTCTGATCGCAAACATCCTTGCCGGGTTGTCCGGAAATTCTCAACATTGTGAATGGTCCTTATGGATAGGTTGGAGCTGGCAGGTAAAGGCTGTCATTGCCTGCATTCGTGCAAAACTCCTGCTTATCGATTAAACAAAAATGCTGGATTATTAATCAACGCCCAGACCAAGTCCTGCGTGACGGTCAACCGATGACTTTGCAATTGTTGTTCGCTGATTCGAACGTAACGGTCAAGACGCTCTTTTTTGAGGTCATCTTTTCCCAATGGACGCCGGGCTAAAACCAGTTGATCCTTCAGCTTACTCAAGTGCGGGTCATTCGGCAAAGGTTGCTTCGCTTGGTCAAGCTTTGTGTTGAGTTTCTTCAGTACCACGTCATTTTTCCGAAAGTGTTCTACCAACTCATCTTGTTGCTCTTTATTTCGGTTATCGGCCGGTATCTGTAAAATTCCCTTAAAATGATCCGTTAAAGGTCCTGGAACCCTACGCGGTGCACTGGAGGTGGAAATTCGGAACCTGCCGATTGCGGTCTCCGGAGAGCCATACTCCTGGACGAGCTCAAATCGCAACAAAAACCGTTCGCCTTCGATGGGGGCCTCTTCGGTTTCGAAGACGACCGTGTGATTCTTTCCCGTTTCCGGTAAGATTGCCCAGCCTTTGTCGTCACGGAGCTTTCCGTCACTGGCAAACGTCACGTCAAAATGCTTCTGGCTAAAATCAGCAACCGCGTCAGTTAAGTTAATGTTTTTCCATGCTTCCTTATCCGTATCCACGTTCGGATCCGTACCCCAGGGAGCCCAGCTGACTTTGAATTCCGAGAGCACGAAATTTCCGTCACTCTTGCGGCGTCCGGGTCCCTGGTGAGGAAGACGTTCATCTGTCAGTACTTCGAGCTGCACGGCGGTCAGGTTTTTCGCCGTGCTTTCCCCCGTGACCATGTAGCTGATCCGCCCGGTACGGCCGCTGACATAGATCGAAAGATCCTCCAGTTTTTCCATCTCCCTGGGATAGTCTGAATCCAAGTGTTCGGGATCGAACACGGCCCATTCGGTGGGCTCCGACTGCCGCTTTTCCCAAGTTGCTAATCGACTAGGGAATGCCAGTTCGTACTCGCTTAATTCGTGTTCCAATTCGAGCAAACGGTGCTGTCGTTTGAGTTCCAGTTGGCCAAGACGCGGCGCAAGTTGAATTTCGTATTCATCCAGTTGTTTCTCAAGAAAATCCAGGCGTTCTTTCCGCAGCCGTTTTCGTTTGGCCATGATGCCGGGTAGCAACTTGCGATACTCTTCCAGCTGCGAGACAAGCTGCTCGTGATCGGCTTGAATCTGATCGGTCAAATTCCATGTTGCTTCAATTTCAGCAGGCGTGGGGAGGCGATTGAGGACGCGAAGAAAGATTTCACGGCAGAGTTCACGGTCGTCTGGTTGTTGAGCCACAAGTCGTGCAATGGCGTTGTCCACATCACTGATCGCATCATTGACGGTCGGTCCACTCACCAGGGCCATGACCGGTCCCAATCGCAAGTCGGCAGTCCGTTCACATTCACAAGCACTTTCGCGCGGTGGTCGCCCGAGAGTGCCGAGAAAGCCGTCTGGCAGCTTGATGCCCACATCTGGCAGAGCAGCGGCGCGCGTGCCGCTCGCTACGTTCGGGAATTGTGAATGGGCACCCGTCACGCGATAGATAGCATCGTAGAGAACTTCGGCAGGCAGGCGACGGGCCTGCGCATGGGAGTAGTTGACCTTGTCGTCTTCATTCCAACGGTTGGTTTTCAGTGACAATTGGTAGGTGCGTGATTTGCAAATCGTACGGACCATATATTGTGTGTCGAAATCGTGTTCCACAAATTCACGAGCGAGCCATGTGAGCAGTTCAGGATTGCTGGGCGGATTGCCAGCGCGAATGTCGTCAAGCGGTTCGATCAGTCCGACTCCGATCAGATATCCCCAGAGTCGATTGACGTAACTGGTAGCAAAATACGGATTGTCAGGTGCGGTGACCCAGGCGGCCAGGCGTTCTCGGCGGCTGGCTGGATCATCCGCGAGACTGTCAATCGCGTACGGGAAGGAGGGTGGGGTGACCAGTCCGGTACGATCGTGTTTGACTTCTCCTTCTTCGAGTTCGTAGACCACTTCGTAGTAGGGTTTTGCCGATTCAACACTGGTACCACCGATCTTCCGATCCTTGCTCTCGGGATCTTCTTTCAGTCCCACCCGGGCAAAGAAAGCCGCCATCTGGTAGTACTGGTCCTGTGTCCAGCGTTCGAACGGGTGGTCATGACATTTGTTGCAATTGAAACGCGTGGCAAGGAACAGGTGGGTAGTGTTCTCCATCGTATCCTGGGGCGTGCGCAGAATCTTGAAATAGGATGCGGCCGGATTTTCTCGATTCGAGCCGTTGGCTGTCAGGATCTTGTGGGCAAACTCGTTATAGCTCGTGTTTTTCTCCACGTGACCGCGAATCCAGGCACGGAATGCGGTTGCCCCATCACGTCCTAGAAACTTACCGTTGACTTGCAGCAGATCTGCCCACTTATTTGTCCAGTGTTCGACGTAATCCGGACTGCCAACCAGGCGGTCAATCAACTTGTCACGCTTCCAGTGAGAATCCTGTGGATCGTCAATGAACCCCTTCAGTTGCTCTGAAGTGGGTGGCAGCCCGATCAAGTCCAGGTAAACACGCCGCGCAAAGTCGTAGTCATTGCAAAGTCCGGAAGAGAGGGTTTTCGTCCGCTCCAGCTTGGCGAGCACAAATTCGTCGATCGGATTGTTCGTGGGAGGTTGTTGCCAGACGAATCCATCGCGTTCACCCATGATCGTGACGATGGTTGATGCATAGGCTCCTTCGTAACGTACCAAGATGGGGGCTTCTCCACGGCGCAGGGCGTGTATCAGACCGGACTGGTTTGATAGGGGTTTTGCTGCGTCCGTGTTGCCACTCTCTACAAATGATTCGTGGGTCACGTCGCGCTGGGACCCGTCTGAATAAGTCGCCACCACGCGCATCTGCTGCAAGGCTCCGATCTGCTGAATCACTGGATTCTGGGGATAAATGTCAACTTGTGTGACCTGGGGAGAATTTGAATGAAGCTGCGCGCCAGCCGTAATCCAGTCGTGGAGAATACGATAATTAGCCGAGTCCGGATGGATGACCTGCCCCCCTTCGTGGGGCACGCTGGCAGTACATTTCAATAGCATCAGGCTGCTCGCTGGTGCAGCCAGGTTGACACGGCGAGTTTTCAAGTCGTCCGTAAAAGCACGAACGTCAAACAAGGGATCGTAGCCCCTTAACGACAGCTTGAACCCGTTCTTGCCAGCTTGGGCACCGTGACAAGTACCCGCGTTGCAACCGACTTTCGAAAGGATGGGAGTGACATCGCGGACGAAGTCCGGTACGTAGGGGCCGTCGATCGGCTGAACGGTGACGGGAATTTCGACGGACTTTCCGGAAACTTCCGCGACAACCAGACCCTGGCCACTTTTCTCCGGTGTGAATCGTCCTGTGGGGGACACGTGGCCCACACCGCCTTCAACTCGCCAACTCGCCAGTCGTGTCACATCTTCGACAGACCCCGTTGCGAATTTTGCTCGTACGATCAGTTGAGCGTAGTCGATCGGATGTCGAATTTCGAGTTTTTGAGGGTTTGCTTTCAGACTCAAGGGGGTGACGTCCGTGGAGATTGTTTCCTTCAGTTGCAGGGGTGTCGAATCAGCGACCGTTGCCCGTAGAACGGCTTCTTCCTGATCCGTCGAAGTGGAGATATCAACGGGTAAAAATTTGTGCTGAACAGTTCCTGTAGCGACATCCACCAGGCGAATCCAACCGTCAAAGCCTGCGGTGGCCAAAGCGTGGCCGTCCCTGGACGCGACGAGCGAAAAGATGCCACCTTCCGCAATGGAAAGTTCCCACTGTTGCTCTCCGGATTCGGTGTTGAAAGCCCGCACCTCGCCTGCACCATCCAGGCTGCTCCCGGCGAAAACCAGTGAACCATCCGGGCTGAACGCCACATCAAAGACTCTGCCGGGAAGTGCTGCATATTCACGGATTTGATTTGGATTTCCTCCGCTGGCAGGTGCGGCTGTGACATCCATCTTAAAGAGTTTTGGTGCTCCATCGGCTCCACCTGCCAGCAATTCTTTTCGTTGCGGGTGACGCACGATTGCCTTCATTCCACCCTGTAAGACACCGGGTGTGTGTGTGGTGACGTTGCCCACGAACCGCTCCGTTGGCACGCTCGTTTTTTTGATGGTTTTGTCGCGACTGGCGGAAAAGATGGACTGTCCATCGTGAGAGAATGTTGTTCCCAGGATCCAATCACCATGCGCGGCCATGTAGACCAATTGCTCACCGGTGGTACTGTCAATGGCCCGTAACGAACTGTCACTACAGCCGAAAGCAATTTGTTGACCATCCGGAGACCAGGAGGCTCCGTAAAGCGTGTCGTGTGTGAAAGGTGCAGACAACAATAATTCGCGTGAAGCGAGATCCCAGATTTGCACTTCGCCCATGCGCCCCGGACGACCGCCGGTAACGGCCAGGCGACGACCGTCCGGTGAAAAGCATACGGATTCGATGCGCTCCGATAGTCCAATCAAACGTGCTTCCAATCCTGAACCGTCCGCCCGGTGTAACAAAACCTCATGGAACCCGCCAATGGCCAGCCATTGGCCGTCCGGTGAATAATCCATCGAAGTGATGACCGGTGGTCGAGTGTAGATCGGGGGATGGTCCTGATCGAAAGTGTGGACGGCATCCGTCGGGGTATCATTGGTTGCGCCTTCGGAAATCCAGCGGCGGATCAATTCAATCTCGTCGGCGCTCAGTGGATCGCCTTTCTTGGGCATTTCAGCTACCCCGTCGACGGGAGTGATCAATTCCAACAGATAACTTTTCTCAGGTGCTCCCGGAATAATCGCCGCTGTCTCGCTTTCACCTCCCTGCAGAAGACTTTCGAAAGATGTCATCGCGTAGTCACCCGACGCCTTGGCAGCTTGGTGACACCCATGGCAGTTGGCCTGAAAAAGGGGCCGCACCTGGTGGTAGTAACTTACCGTGTCGCCCTCCGGAACTGATGTGTCGTTGTCACTCCCCAGGACACGAGTTGCCAGGAGCATGAAGATGATCAACCAGAAGCAACGGGGCATGAAACCATCCCTTGGTGTTGAGAGTCAGGAGATAACAGTCAGGCCTGCATTCAACCTGTCAGTGGAAGCCATTATCTTGAACTGTTGAAGGTTATAATTCAAGAGGTTTTCGGGGCGTAACTGGCGAGGAGCATGTGTAGAATGCGAAATTGGGAAGGACTCGTCTGAGGCTCTTCCTGGTGATGATCTGCACGGCCTATCGTAGAACTTGGTCGCCCGCGGTTCCAATGAGTTCTTGCGAACCGTGTGTTTGCAGATTGTGGCTTGTTTTCTGGCGGTATAATCGAGGTCCTTCGGAATGGCGGGACGAGTTGATTTTACATGAGGAACGAACATGATGGTACCATTTAAAGCGTTGACGGATTTTTTTCGTGAAGTTGGCGCCGACCAAGTGGAGCACACGGAAAAGACTTATTTGGCTCATGCAATCAGCGTTTACAACGACTTGAAAGCGTGGGGTTGTGAGGAGGAACTGGCTCGTGTCGGCATCTTTCACTCGGTTTATGGCACGGCATCGTTCCAGGGTTTTACGCTTGCGCTGGACCGTCGTGGGCAGGTTCGGTCTTTGGTCGGCGAACGTACTGAACGTTTGTCGTATTTCAATTGTGCGATGCAACTCGAACACTTCGATGCGCAGATTGAGAATCCGCAGGGACCCTACACACTGTTCGATCGATTCACGGAAACGGAAATTTCAATTTCGGACGAGGAATTTCATGATCTTTGTGTGGTGCATCTGTGCGATTGGTTGGAGCAGGTGGAGCGTTGGGGGAATTGGGGCCATCGTCGTGAAGCGTACCGCGTATTAGCCCTGCGTCTGGGGGAAGTGGCTCTGGAATCTTACGACCGGGTATTTGCCAATGAACCCGCCGCCAATTCCCACTGAATGGGCAGTGAGATCTTGCGGTCGGTAGTTAGTGGCGCCAGCTTGCAGCGCGGTTTTTTAGTGAAAGAGCATGAGATTGTCGCAACGCGTTTGTCCCGTGCGGCGAGAACATGTCACCATCCCGATAGGTTTCGGGCACGGCAAACCCGGGAAACGCCATCCCATTGGTATTTCCGGCAGCGCTTTATCCGTGTCTAGCCGGAGGAAACGGAACCGATCAACCTTTGGGCGAACTGCCAGACAATCCACATGTTGCACGCTGCAACGGGGAGGCCGGCGAGAACGCAAAGTGGCTTGCGATTTGACTTTTGGACGGGCACAAGACTCAAGGAAACACCGACTGCAATACTGACCAGCAGTGCACAGGGTGCGATCCACTGAAAACTGAGGATGGGTCCCCCGGTCACCGCATCCCAGAACGAGATCAGAAATGCAACGGTGCAACCGTACCACGTGCCGAAGACTGCGCCGAAAGGGGTGGCAAACCGTACAAAGAATGCCAGAAAGAAGATTGCGAACAAGGGGGCTACCAGCAGATTTAAGGTCCGTTGTGACATCTCCAAAATGTTGCCCGGTACATGTTGCACGAGCATGGCCAGAGCAATGATCACAAAGCCCATGGCCAGAGTTAGATTCCGTGAGAGCCGCAAACCTTCGGCGTCGGTGGGTTGCCGGCCCGAGAAGCGACGAATAAAGTCGGTGATGATCACGGAAGCCGCAGAATTCAGCCCCGAATCCAAACTGGACATGACCGCCGCAAACATTGCCGCCACGACGAGTCCTGCCACTCCCGGTGGCAACTGGGTGGCAATGAAGCGGGGGAACAACTGGTCACCCTGGCCGACCAGATCAAGACCAGTATCTCCGGATTGCTGTCGATAGAACCCCAGGACGGCAAGTCCCACCAGGGCCAGCATGGCCATCGTCGAAACATCGGCAATGATGTTCACCAGGAACGAACGCCTCGCCGCCTGCTGACTACCGGTGGCCATGAAGCGTTGGATGGCCGTCTGGTCGGAACCGGCCGTGCAGACCCAATACAGCGCACCGCCGAGGATGGTGCCGAACCATGTGACTCGAACAGTGGGGTCCCATGAGAAGATTGGCTGTGATTGCCAGTGCGGTTCCCACTCTGTCGGAAACCAGCTGAATCCCCCGGATTCCCAGGTGACCATGGCGATTGTCAACAGAGCGCCACTGAACAAGAGGATGAATTGGACGACATCGGTGGTGACCACGGCTTTCAGCCCGCCCAGTGCCGTGTATCCGACTGCCAGGATGCCGCATAGGAAAACGGTCAGTGGCACAGCCCATTCTGCCTGCTCGTCACTTAACGCGAGCAGTCCCACGACGGCCACCGAAGCCACGCTGATCATGACTCCCATCCAGGTGAGTCTCAATGCCAAAAACATGCTCGCCGCCAATAGCCGTACACCCAATCCGAGTTTCGATTCCAAGAGTTCGTAGGCGCTGGTGATTTGGTGCCGCATGATGACCGGCAGCAACCAGTAACCCACGACAAAGTAGACAATGGGTGAGGCCAGCACTCCCAAGCCGATGACGGGGCCTTTAGCAATCATTTCGCCCGGTGTGGCCAGATAGGAGATGGTACTGAGCAGGGTGGCCAACAACGATATTCCGACCGCGGTCGAGTTGAGGGATCTTCCACCCACAAAAAAATCCTGGGAGGAACGTTGACGTCGCGCATAATAAATGCCCATCAGGACCATCACGACTCCGTAGCCCACGATGACGGCCCAGTCCAGCGTTGTGAGTCCTTCTCGAGTCATTTGGAGATCCTCATCCTGGTAGGAGATGAATCAGCCAGCGCTGACGCCTCTCAAGTGGCGCCGTGGCGAGGTGAGCCGATCCTGTCCGGCAGGTGCGTAGAACGTGAAGAAAAATTTGTAGAGCTTTTCAAGCGTCGTGTCATCTCAATCGCAGCTTGTGTCGAATTGACATTTGTCCCGTAAAGTTTCCCGTTTATAGAACTTGCAACTTGAGATTGCAATCGAGGGTACACGAAGTTCCAACCGGTCTCCGGTTGGCTGTGGACAATCTTCGCGCTCGATCTGGCCACCGTTGTCAGTTTCGCTACGTGAGAGATCTGCTGCTGCCGCGGGAGACTCGACACCGGTTGTGACCCGGATCGCCGTATGGTAAACCCGACTGCACATTGCCGGCTCTACGGATTGAAAATGCTGACGCGATTGGTCCTTGCTCGCCTCCTTCCGTCCAGCCAGTCACCCCAGGAAAGATCCCACCGATGAATTGGACTCCGCTGATTGTGACGGTGACCTGCGACCCCCAGTTGCAGGATCCCTTGAATCCTCGCTGCGATGAACTCAAAACCGTTGATGCAATTGCCAAAGAGTACAAGGATGCCAACCTGGCCGGCGCTGCCATGGACCATATCCACGGGATTTACTCACGTGATCCGGTGGTTCAGCCGGATGGCAGGCAACTGCAAATTCCTGATTTGGAAGCCACCACGGCCATTGTGGAACAGATTCAGGCGGAGTATCCGCAGGTCGGCATCCAACAGGGTCTGGCCAGTATGCGGCCCGAGCAGAAGTTGAAGTTGTGGGAAGCGATCAAACCGGACATGAGCTCCTTGAATCTGAACTCGCACGATGAGTACTTTGATCCCTATCCACGCGAAGTACAACCCATCAGCTGTTACTCGGTCCACCCGATTAATGAATTACGGCAGTATTTCCAGTGGGCCAGGCAGCACGGCGTGAAGCCCGAACTGGAATGTTTCGACACGGGCGCATTTGACGCGGTCAGAATCATTCGAGATGGCATCTTTTGGACCGATGACGGCCAGATGGAAGAGGAACAGGGACTGCTCGCGGATCCACTTTGGGCCACGTTTTTCTTCGGTTGGCCCGGTCAAAGTTGCCAGCCCATGACCGATTTGGCGCTGTTCAATCAGATCTACCATCTTCCGGATCGTATGAACTGGTCCATGTCCTGTATGTCTCGCTGTCCGAAAGAGTATTGGGCACAAATCAATCGTGGTGTGTTGCAGAATGGCCACATTCGCGTTGGCTACGAGGATTGCGGCAGGCACCCCGATGGATCTTACGCAACGTGCAACGCGGATCTGGTCGACAGTGTGGTGCAAATGGCCAAGCGCGTAGGGCGTCCCCTGGCCAGCGCTGAGGAAGCGCGAGAAATCATCGGCCTTTGCAGTGCACCCTGATTTGGAGGGAACCGTTGCAACATGAAAGCAGCAGTTTTACGAGAATTCGGTAAACCGTTGTCTGTGGAGCAAGTGGAATTGCCGGAGCCGGATGAGGAGGACGTGTTGGTCCGGATCCGGGCTTGTGGTGTTGACGGAACCGATCTCAAGCTCATGCAAGGTTTTGGCTACCGTCCTGATCTCCCGTTCGTTACCGGCCACGAACCCTCCGGAGTTGTCGAACGAGTCGGCAGCCGTGTCAGGGTTTTCGCCCCCGGGGATCGTGTGATCACCCACAATTTTTCCGTCTGCGGAAAATGCTCGCTTTGCCTCTCGAACCGGGCGAACATTTGCCCCTACATGACCGCGGTACTGGGTGCCAGAAACCTGCCAGGCGGTCACGCTGAATTCCTTCGTGTGCCCGCTCGACAATTGGTAACGATCCCTGATGGCATTTCCTGGGCGGACGCCGCCGTGTTGACTGATGCGGGCATTACGGCTTTTCATGCAATCGATCGTGCCAGCCTCCGGCTGGGGGAAACCGTGCTGATCACGGGCGTTGGCGGTGTTGGTTCCTATGCGGTTCAGTTCGCGAAACTCTCCGGTTGTTTGGTGATTGCGGTCGACGTGACCCGGGAAAAACTGGATCGAGCTCTTTCTTTGGGCGCCGATTTCGTGGTCGACGGGACACAAGCGAATGTCGTTGAAGAAGTTCGCCGGCACACTCAGGGTTGGGGGGTCGATTGCAGCGTGGACATCGTGGGAAATCTGGATACGCTGGGCTGGGGATTGGAGGCACTTCGCAACGGAGGCCGACTTGTCGTGGTGGGATACACGCCCGACGAATATCCGCTGAGCGGAATGCGGATGGCGCAGAAAGAGCTGCAGATTATAGGTTCGCGTTGCGGCCGTAAACAGGATTTGATGGACGTGGCCCAACTCGTGGCCAGTGGCGCCACCAAGTCCATCGTTACCGACCAGCTTCCTTTGGACCAGATCAATGAAGCACTCCATTTGTTGCAAGCCGGAAAAGTGCTCGGCAGGATGGTTTTGCAGGTAAGTGACTGAGGCGCCGGATGCATGCCGACACTCTCGGTGGATCAGGTGCAGGCTATCGCAACTTCTGCACTTCGCAACGCTGGTGAACTTATCGCTTCGCTTACAATCCGTGCTGCTGTTTTCGGGTTCGGTCTGCTACCTTGTCCCATTCCCGGTTCCTCACCGTTGGATCGACTCCGATGATTAAAGCACCTCCGACCACCTTCTGGCAACGTTTTCGTTTCATCGGTCCTTCCTTGATCCTCACCGCCACTCTGATTGGTTCTGGCGAACTGATTGTGACCACGACCTATGGCGCGCAAGCTGGTTTCAAGGCCCTGTGGTTGATTGTTGCGGCGTGTTTTCTGAAGGTGGCGATCCAGGAAGCGCTGGGACGCTACACAATTTCATCGGGCGACACGTCGCTGGTTGCCCTGAATCGTTTACCCGGTCCCCGCTGGGGCGCTGGCTGGGCGGTTTGGATCTGGTTCATTTGCGTGATCTTGGGTGCCGTTCAACTAGGCGGAATTGCCTTGACCGTAGGGGAATGCCTGCAGGTGACCTGGGGAGGTGTTTCCGCCCGCTGGTGGGCCCCCTGCGTGTGTGCTGTCTGCTGGGCCATTCTCTGCACCGGCCGTTATCAGGTGGTGGAAAAAACATCCGTGGTGCTGGTCAGCCTCTTTTCGATTTCCATCATCGGGTCAGCGATCAGTGTTCAATGGACACGATTCACGATTTCCTGGTCACAGATCCTGGAAGGATTCTCCTTTCAACTGCCGCATGCCGAGGATTTTATCGAGGGAGGCAGTGCGCTGGCGGTCATTGCCGTCGTGGGACTCAGCGCGACAGAGATTATCTACTATCCCTACTGGTGCCTTGAAAAAGGGTACGCACGTTTCACCGGTCCGAATGATGACTCGGAAGAATGGTTACAGCGAGCCAGGGGGTGGATTCGTGTTATGCAGTTAGACTGCTATTTCGCCATGGTTGTGTACACCGTCACGACGATTGCTTTCTACCTGCTCGGAGCTGCCGTGTTGCATCCGCAAGGCATCGTGCCGGAGGGAACCCAGGTCATCACGACCTTGTCGGCAATGTACACCGCTACTTTTGGTGTCGGTGCCTACTGGGTTTTTATCACCTGCTCGTTCCTGGTGTTGTTTTCGACGCTTTTTGTTTCGATTGCATCGTACGCACGGTTACTTACCGACTGCCTCGGGTTGATGAAGTTCATCAGGATTCCTGACGAATTCTCTCGTCGAAAATGGGTGCAACGGTTTCTGGCGTTCACGGCGTTGTTGTTTGCCACGGCATCGCAACTCAGTCGGGACAACTTTCCTCCACTGGTCATGATCATCGCGGGGGTGATCCCGCTTACTTTCCTGTTCTTGATTGTTTCTTTCACCGTGCTCTATCTCAAATACACACGTCTGGATCACCGGCTGCAACCGACCTGGATACTGGATGTGTGGTTGTGGGCATCTATTTTGCTGACCCTGGTGATGACGGTCTATGCGCTGCGACCGTTTATAGATTATCTGAGCTAACCGCCCGCAGTCTCAATCTTCTTCATTGAGCGAGGCCAGCATCTCTCGTATGTAGGGAATCTTTTCCTTCGAACCCCAGATCGGGAGGGGATAAAGAAATAAATCCAGCATCCTGATAAGCGGATGTCTCGCCGTGCCCGGACAACGCCTTCCATTGCACAGCAAACTCGACATGGATTCCCAACGTGAAAGGGTACACTTCAATCAGAAGATCGATTTCAGGTTCTGCGGCGTATTGAGACGGTTGTTGCAGCGGGTTCACCGTGTCGTCCAAAATTCTGCCGAAGAGTTGTTGTTCGCTGGCTCCGGTATGGACACCGTGACTCCTCCCGAGAGATGTTTGATGTTTGCTGGACAGTGGCAAGCCGCGAAGTTGTCTGCGACAGGGAGATTGGAACTGAATTGTCGGCCGTTTGTCACTGATGATGGGATCCGCTGCATGCACACTTGTCATCGATTCACGTTCAGGTAACATGGGTCCGGGACTTGATATGCTGGAACCCGTTGTACATTTTCGAGAAAAGCTGCGTGCCGGTCAGTTGTGTGTCGGCTGTGGAATCACCATGGCCGACCCGGTGATTTCGGAGGTGATTGCTCCCAGCGCCGATTTTCTCTGGATCGACACGGAGCACTCCCATTTGGATTTACAAACGGTCCTGGCCCACTTGATGTCGGCCCGGATTCGCCAGGTGCCGGCCTTTGTCCGGGTTCCGGATTCCCAAATCGCTTCCATCAAGCCCGTGCTGGACATCGGGGCAGGTGGTGTGGTCGTTCCCCAGATCCAATCAGCGGCTGAAGCACGTCACGTGGTCGAAACATGCCGCTATGCGCCCCTTGGTAAACGTGGCATCGGTCCCAGGCGAGCCTCCGACTACGGACGCTTGGACCTCGTCGATTATCTTACGCTGGCCAATGAGCAGTTGTTTGTCTCGGTCCAGGTCGAAAACGTGGATGCGCTGGCCCAGATCGACGACATCGTTTCCATCGAGGGACTTGATTCGGTGGTGATTGGCCCGGTCGATTTGTCGCATTCCCTCGGGTATACCAAGCAGTTGGATCATCCGCGGGTCGTGGAAGCGATGCAAACGATCATCGACAAGACCCGGACGGCGGGGAAGTTGGCGGGAATGGGCATGTCTGCCGACAAACAGTTTGCCGCGACTGCCGCTCGCATGGGAGTGCAGTGGATCCAGTGCGGTGACGACTTTGAGTACATGGCCCAAGGCGTCGAGGAGTTGTATCCGCAAATTCGCAACTTGCCCACGGCCTGACCAGATGCTGACACCATCGGCAGCGGCGCCGGAGGCAAGCTTGCAGCGACCTGGTCGGTCCCTTGGCTGGATCGCCTGTTGTCCTGGCTGGCGATGAGTGCCATTTGTGTGATCATTGCGATCATCACCTCGTTGTCGCGCGACCAGTTGCTCACGGTCGGGCTGTCACTCGTGGCGACTGCCATCTTGCACAATAGTGCAGGGTACGTGTTGGGTTATGCTGGGGCAAGGCTCGTGGGACTGGATGAATCGACGCGCCGAACGGTGGCCATCGAGGTAGGTCTGCAAAATGGCGGCATGGCGTCGGCCCTGGCAGTGAATACTTTACAGAGTGCCCAGGCGGCGATGGCCCCTGCCATCTTTGGTCCCTGGATGAACATTCGGGTTCGATGCTTGCATCCTGGCGGATCACGCGACCCGCCGAGACATAGCAGGAGACTGGAGAAACAGAATAAAGTGAGTGCGTTCTGCTTGCGTTCAAGGCCGCCGCGTGAAGTTTTACCGGGAAGATCGTTGGTTTGACCAGGTTTCCGTTACGGGGCGGAGGAACCTTTCCACAGGGGCCGCGCGAAGCGATCGGGTCGATGCAACTCGGACGTCGAGTGGCCCGGGCGGTCGGTTGTGGACCGTCCGGCGCGTGACAACCGGTTGGTCTTCACTCAAACCAGAAAGAGAAGAGTTCCGCCTGTTGGAGGTTGAATTCCAAGCGGATGGCCTGACCCTGTAGGGCCTGCATGCCGGTCTGGCCCTTCCATTGAAGCGTGTGATCAATCGCATCGCCCTGAAAGGCGTGGCATTGTTGGTGATTCCACCCGGGTAATCTGGCCCCGTCGAACTGGCCGTCGCCACGGCGTACAGACACACTGACAGAACCACCTTCTCTGGTGCGGGCATTGATGTGCAAATTTCCGCCGGGGCACTCGATCGGCTTGGTCAGCATACTGCCATCTTCGGGCGCATCTAACGAAACGAATCCGTCGCGGCGCAGGTTGGCCAAACACAGATGGCTCTCGCCCGGCATGGTCGAAATGTGCAGGTTCTCATGTCCGGTATAGTAAATGCCGAGTTGATCTCCTTGTTCGATCAGTCCTTTGGCTGCATAAACCATCCCTTGATCGTAGGAGCCTGCGGGTCCTGTTTCCAGGAACAGGGGTCGTTCCGGGTGGCGTTCCCAGTGTTTCCCATCCCGGCTCCAGGCAAGTTCCACGTCGATTTGCATGTGTTTTTCATTGTTCCCATTGCGCACCAGTGGCGGACGGAGGTAGAACATGTGCAAAAAACCGATGTAGACGCCCTGATATTTCACGACGGGCATGCAATAGAAAGAGTACGGGTCGAGTTCGTCGGGGATCAGCACGTGTTCGGGTTGGCTCCAATGAATCAGGTCGGCACTCTCCGAGTAGGCGATGCGACGAATTTCACCCGCGTTGATCGGCGGCCGTCGGTAGTACATCATCACCTGACGTTCCGGGTTGTAACAAACATTGTTCGCCGTATCGCTTTGTCCCCGGAAAATTGGATTCTCTTTCTGCTCCCGCCAGTGGACGCCATCGTCGCTGAAGGAGAGACGCAACTCCTGGCCACCAGCGACCAGTTCCGGATGGGGGTCGCGGCCCGCGGGGCCCTCGTGGCAGACCATCATGTAACGACCTTGCTGCTGCCATTGGTGGGGAGTGCGGCTGATTCCGACACTGTCGTAAGTCATTTCTGTTCCGCCCACAAAAACGTTGTTGGCTTTGGTCCCGTCGACCTCGACCAGGTGCAGCACCGGCGCACGCCACTGAATGCCGTCGGTTGACTCGTAGTAGCGACCGCGCGTCAGCCAGTAAAATCCGGGCGGGGTCGGCTGTTTGAATTGCACCGAGGACGAGATCCAGACACGATAGAGCCCCTCCTCGCGGTCGTGATCGACACTGGCATAATTGAAACTTCGGTCCGGGCAAAGTCCCCCCGGCCCGGTGGATAACAATGGGTTTGCCGGATGTTTGCGGGGAGCATGAACCGTTCGGCGACAGGCGCGGCGGTCTTCCACCACGTAATTGTCCATCAATAGTTGCCGTTGATTTCCGACCCGTAGCGGCGTCGTCGGGGTAATGGCATAAGAACCTTGAATGGTCCACTGGTTGCTGTCGGCTTTTACCAATGATGAAGCGGCCACGGCCAGAACCGCCGCCAGGAACGGTGGTCCACAAGAACTGGGTTTCATTTGTTTTCCTCGTGCGGGATCAGTGACTGTTTTCCAGGTGCCAGAACCGGCCCTTGACAATTTTGTCCCGCTTGTACTTACAAAGCGTAAGGAAGTGGTTGGGAGAAATTTCAACGGTGGCAGCCACGGCCGCACTGTAATGGTCCGCTTTCCCGACATCCCGGTAGGCAGGAACCAGAGAAAATTCCTGAGCCTGGTTTAATTGAGTGGTGCCGCCGGCGCTGCCATCGGCCCAGGTGCGACCGCCGTCGAGACTGATGCGGCAAACGTGATCGTTGTCGAAGAATTTCTCTCCAGGTTCTTGGCCGCCCAGACTGACCAGGACCACCATGTTCCGCGGAGTCCACAGCATAGTGAAGCGGTAGCTCCCAAAACCCAGTAAGCTTCCCGGAACCTCCTGGAAGGTCCGTCCGCCGTCGGTAGATTCCAGCAGCAGACCATTCTTGTAGACGTATCTATCCAGTTTGGGTGGATAGGGGACCCCGGTCTTTTTGAGCACCTCTGCGGGATCTTCGCCGGGTAATGTTTTGCGTTGAATTCGCGTTGCCGCCAGGATGTGGTCCGGGTCCTGCGGGTCGACTGCGTAGGCGGTTTCGGTTGCGTGCTGGTGCACCAGGGTCGGATCACCCCAGTTGCGGCCACCATCGGTCGTGCGGATCATGATGTCTCGGACCCCCGGGCGCGTTTGATCCGCCTGCTGATAGTCACTCCAATCCTCGTAGCGCATGCTGGCTGAAAACATCACGGTTCCGTCAGGCCTTTCGACAAGATTCGGATGGCACCAGGCAATTTCGATCATGGTGTACGGGTCACTGGGAGCCGTAGGGGCGAAGCTTGGGAAATTCACCCGGGTGGTTTTCCACGACTTGCCCAGATCTTTCGAGACCGAGACAAATGCGTCCGGAGAATAGATTTCTCCGCCGGCTTTGGGTGGTGCCTGGTGGACGATCCACAGCCGCCCGTCACGAGTTGGCTTAAATCCGGCGATGTGCTGGGGAGACGGTACATCAACGAGATGTACGGGCACCGCTGTCCAGGATTTACCCTGGTCATTGCTCTTCAGCAGTCCGGGATCGGTTGTCGAGGTGTTGATCCAGATGGTCCCATCCGAATCGATTATCATGTTGTACACATCGATCTCGTCATTTCGCGGCGCGATGATGACTTCGTCGTCGATCACAACATTCAGATTTTTGTATTGTAGTTCGCCGGTCACTCCCGGAGATTTCAGCAGCAGGCCGATGACGAGACAGAACAACATTTTCCGGTAGATGGTCACGGGTTGTCTCCTTCAAAAGGTATCAAGCGAAAACTGCTGGCAGCTCGCCGGCGGTGGCACAAAAGTTCGAATGGAAGAGCCACCTTGAACGGCCGGGTGATTGTTAAAGACCAGTGTGCCGGTCACCGGATTTTCTGTTCAGTTTGTCGCCACGCCATTTTCCACCCAGTACGAATATAACTGTGCCTCGCGCGACGTAAAGCGTAAACGGACACTTTGACCTTTCAGGTGTGCCAGGTCTCCGCGGGTCCAATTCACCAGGGTGCCGAGCAGGTCACCCTGCAGGGGCTGCGACTGTGCCGCGACGCGGCCGTGGCTATCGAGCGCCTCAATACGCAGTTCACCCTGTGGGGCATCGACGTTGACAAACAGTTTGTCGCCGTAAAGCTTGAACAGCTTGGTAAGCATCGTCCCTTCCTGTTGCCCTGAATTCAAAGAGATGAACCCGTCGCGGCGCAGCACGGCCAGGCAGACGGCACCCCAATCTGGTTCAGACTGCGAGGGACGACGCCGATACTTGATGCCCGTGTAATAGAACCAGAGCTCATCGCCCCGAATGACCGCCCGAGAAGGTCCCAGTAATTGTGTCAAATCGTAGGCACCGCTGCCGAGGCGGGAAGGACCAAGAAAAGTTTCACGATTCGCAACCCGTTGCCAGTGTTTCAGATCACGACTGCATGACAATTGAATGAGATCGAAACCATCCGTATTATTACCATCTGCCGATGGTCCCGTGGCGTGATACATCACGGGCGTGCCAATGTACAAGGACTCGTAACGGAACACGCCCATGTTGTAGATGTCGACGTTATAGTAGGAAGGATCATCGCTCACCACCTGCTGCAGACTTGTATCAGCGCGGCGAGCTTCAATGTTCTTCAGTCCGATTTTCTGATCCAGATCGTCGGCCTCGAAAATCAACACGGGATCGCTCCAGCTCTCGAAGTCCGTACTGGTTGTCAGCGCCTGGGCGCGTCCGTAGTGACTGCTGGTTTTGACCGTCGCCACAAAAGTTTGTGTCAGGCGGTCGTAGCTCATGTTCGACTCGTCGGCCGAGAGAATCTTGGGCACATTGAGCTTGGTCCACTGTATTCCGTCAGGGCTGACCAGCGGTTCACGACCCCAGGCGTGGCCCAGTCCTTTGAAACGCCGCGCAGGATCCGGATCGTGCGGATCTCGCACGACATTGATGATGAGATTTGCCGGCCAACCAAGACTGGAATCAATCGTGATGTAACTGTTTTTTTGCGACCCGTTGACCTCCACCTGTTCCAGGGTCGGTTTGGTCCAGTGAAGGCCGTCCCGGCTGTGGGCATAGGCAGAGCCCGAATAGTCCCCCGAATTGATCAGCCATATTTTCCACAGGCCGGCTTCCGGGTCCCAGGCGGGAGCACAACGTGTCTGTAGGCTTGTTTCGGCCGGATAGGTGGGCCGGATCACAGCACCCTTCTTGATCGGCTGATGGAGGGTCTGCTTCAGCGAGTCGATCTCGGCGATTCCCGCGTCGTCCAGAAACAACTGCCTTTGCCCGGGGACAACCTCAAACGCCAGATCCTGAGCCGTGGTGGTGGTCACCAGACACATCAGCAGAGCCCCCAAGATGAATTTGCACGGAGGGCATTGCACGGTCAGATGAGTCATGAAAACAGGGCCTGAACGCCCCCGGTTGGATGAAAGATTGCAGCGGGAAATCTTGATAACAAGAAGCACGTGGAGTATAACCGTTCGAGGTTGCGCCGATCAAGCATTGACGGCGCCTGGTTCAGAATCGATCATGACCCGATGGTCAGTTGTTTCCGCAGCAAGTGGGTCCCCTGTTCCTGTGAACCCGGCGAAGGTCGGTGGATCAGGTGTGGGGATTACATTGCGGGACTCGTCAGATTCTGATCACGGTGCCACCATGTGACTTGATTCCACAGGTGTGTAAATAAAGGTTTCATTGGGACGGAAATTCAACATGCTCATTCTTCTTTCTCCTTCCAAAACGTTGAATGCCGATCCTTCACGGCCCCGGAAAGCATTTTCGAAACCAGAGCACCTGGACCGTTCTCAAGAGCTGATGCAATTGTTGCGGCGACTGAGCAACAAACAGTTGCGTGCGCTGATGGATATCAGCGACAAACTTGCCAGCCAGGTGGAGGGTTACGTCAAGAATTGGAAGACACCTTTTACCGACAAGAACTCCGCGCCGGCCATGCTGACGTTTCAGGGCGATGTGTACGAGGGGCTGTCTGCGGATCGATTCAAGGCCCGCGACTTGGATTTTGCTCAGCAGCATCTGCGCATTCTTTCCGGCTTGTACGGTGTTCTACGGCCCCTGGACCGGATGCAGCCCTATCGCTTGGAAATGGGTTGTCCGTTGGCAAGAAAAACGGGCCCCAAAGGCGCACAGTTCGACAACCTCTACCAGTTCTGGGACAGTACAATTCGTTCCAGTGTGACCAGCGCACTGGCGGATCAAAACGACCCGGTACTCATCAACCTGGCGTCCAATGAGTATTTCAAAGCGGTGCAGGCCAGGCAGTTGGAGGCTCAGATCGTCACGCCGGTTTTCAAGGATGCTAAAAACGGCAGTTACAAAGTGATCAGCTTCTTTGCCAAGAAAGCCCGTGGGCAACTGGCACGCTTCATTCTGCTCAATCGCTTGAAAAAACCCAGTGACCTGCGTGCCTTTGACGAGGACGGATACAATTACAACCGGTCCCTGTCCACGGCCAGTGAAATCGTTTTCACACGGGGATAAGCGGTGATGCAAGGTCCTTTTTAGTCATCACGGCCACCCAGTAGACCCGATCGCATTAAGAAGTAGATCAGGGTCAGCAGTGTACTGATGACCGCAGCCACGTAGGTCATGGCGGCAGCGTTCAGAACGCGATCGATGCCTGTTCGTTCGTCGGGAGAGACGATACCCGCCTCGACCACCAGCCGCTTGGCACGTGTGCTGGCGTTGAACTCGACAGGCAAGGTGACCAGTTGAAAGAGCAACACGGCACCGAACATGGCCACCCCTGCGAGGGTCAGGTAGGGATGCACGAACAGGCCGATCGTCATCACGAGGTAACCCAGGCCCGATCCAATGCTCGCCATGGGGACCAAAGCAGTTCGCAGTTGCAGCGGTGCGTAATTTTTGGCGTGTTGTATGGCATGTCCCGCCTCGTGACAGGCGATACCAATCGCGGCGATCGACGGACTCGAGTAGACCTGTTCGGAGAGGGCAAGTTCCTTGGTCGCCGGGTTGTAATGATCGCTTAGA